>Ga0307991_1001579_pt1 | contig 15881 bp, 11 predicted proteins | sample EllFjometagen131_FD_203146 | JGI IMG/M metagenome (GOLD analysis project Ga0307991, IMG submission 203146) | Marine microbial communities from Ellis Fjord, Antarctic Ocean - #131 | ecosystem: Environmental > Aquatic > Marine > Unclassified | place: Southern Ocean | collected 2014-10-08
AACCCGGCATCTATTTTCATGGGCGACGGCGGCAGTTATTTTATTGGATTTTTATTGGCGTCTGTCAGTATGATGGGATCCATCAAAGGTCAAACTGCGGCCAGTATCTTGATTCCCATGATTGCCTTAGGGCTTCCGCTCATGGAAACCATCGGTTCAACCCTTCGCCGGTTTATTTACGGTCAGAAATTATTCAGCCCGGATAGAGATCATATTCATCACCGGATGATGGCGTTGGGACTTTCTCAGAGAAGAGTCGTAATGATTCTATATGGTATTACCGTGCTGATGGGATGTGTCTCAATCGCGATGGTTTATACCCACGATAACAAAACGGCTCTGTTGTTGCTGCTTTTTGCCGCAGGTGTCGTCATTGGTATTCAGAAACTCGGATATCTCGACTTCCTGCGCGGAAATAGTTTCAGGTATTGGTTAAAAGATGTTTCGGATGAGGCAGGCTTATCATCAGAGCGCAGAATTTTTTTAAATTTTCAAGTGGCCATTCAACATTCGGAAGATATTGAAAACCTGTGGAAAAATATATCCAAGGCCGTGCAATGGCTCCAATTTGATCTGGTTGAATTAAGAATGGACGATGAATTACAACTTGATAACCCCACTGAGCATCTTCTCTGGTGGAATAGGGAGAGACTTGAAGATCATGATAAAAGCTGGGATTCATTTTTAAAACGTAAAACGTTGATGAAAATAGAACTTCCGCTGACACCGGATGATGGTCATAGGGCATCCGATCAGCATGGAACATATGGAACGCTTTGGTTGGTTAAGGATGTAAGGCGTGATCCCTTAAGTCATTATACTTTGAGGCGCATTGAACACCTGAGACGGACGGTGATTAAAACCATTGAAAAGATAAGATAAAAGGGGATACTTTTATTGAATAAATTGTTGATAATAGGTAACATTTTAATCTGATTTGATAAACTTGTGGATAACCCTGAGATTCATGTATCTATTATAGATTATATCATATAGTTATACCCTGTTAAAATCAGGGCTATGTTTTAGGCTTTAGCCATTCTTTAGCCAAGAAAAAAGGGGTTTCGCTTTTTGCGATAACCCCTTTATTCTATTGGTGGTGCCGGAGGCGAGACTTGAACTCGCACACCATCGCTGGCGGAGGATTTTGAGTCCTCTGCGTCTACCAATTCCACCACTCCGGCACGATTTTCATTTTTTTATTTAATGATTGCGTTAATATATCAATTTAAGTTGACTGTCAATAACCAACCGCTTTAAATGCATATTAATTGTTTCAATTAATAACTTATTGTTTTTGTCTGTTTTTTTTAGCTCACCGCAGCCCGGTTCGTCTGCCCCCAAAAAATCGGATCAGTATTTTAATAAACGTTTGCCACAATTCTGCCGTTGGATAACAAATATAGTGGATTTTAAGCGCCGGACTAAAATTTTGTTTGTCTATAATTTATTTTTTGCAAAAATTGTGTCGCTGGTGATTTTTTTAATAAACACCACAAAAATGAGATATATAGATGCAATGAAGATAATAATATCCCGGAAAATCGTGTCCATATCAATGATGTCCCCGGGATCTGTTGAGAAGCATCCGCAGCTGATATCAAGTCCTCTTGCGACATTGAGAAGAAGGGCGGCAATAAAAGAAATCATTAATAAATTATATAATATAACTGTTCCCGGCATCCAGATGCCCATGATCAGCATACCGCCGATAAGGACTTCCAGCCAGGGCAGGGTAATGGCAAATACGTTGATGAACATATCAGGAAGTAGATGATAATTATATACAACACCCGCAAATGAAGCAGTGTCCAGAATTTTGGGAATTCCGGCGGTGATAAATATCGCACCAAGGACAAACCGAATGATGATTGATATGATGTGATGGATTTTTGAAGTGTTTGATGGGGTCATAATTTTCTCTTGTCGGGATAGCATGGCGGAGCCTCTATTGTGATGTTGTTGGCAAATCAACCGGCAATTTGTTTTGATTCCAGAGTGTCCAGCCGTTCACCAGCGCCTGTACCTGTTCAAAGCCGAGATCACACAGAAAAACAGCCAGCTTACCACACAGATCGCAAGTCGCCCCATCACAGTAGGTAATGATATTTTTTTCAGGGGGAATATTTTTAATCAATTCAAAACATTTTTCTTCAGCTTGATTCCAGGGCAGGCAGAGTGCTCCCCGGATATGTCCCTGATTGTAACTCGATTCAGTCCGCGCATCGAGAAAAATAGCGTTGTTGCTGTTGAAAAGTTCGGCTGCTTCATTTATTGAAATGCTTGAAATTGATTCGGAAAAAGTGATCTTGGAAATGTTTTCACTCCATGGGTGAAACAGGGGAATGGCTTTGGCGCGGATCTGGTTGTAGCCAAGCGAGATGAAGGCTGTGATCACTAAAATTGCCAGAATTTGCCAGAGTGCTTTCATGGGTGTTGTTTTAAAATTAAATATGGTTATTTATTTGTTTATATAACCTGTTAATAAAATATAAAATAATAAAAAATATTGATGTCAAGTACCTCACAATGTATTTTGGGATCGTTTGTAATACCGATTATAAAGGAATAGACATTGAAATAACAATATCAAATATAAATATAGAAAAAGATTTAGTCAAACTGGAGAGACAAATGAACAAAGCAGGCCGAAAATTCAGACCCATATGGATCGACCACGCATCAGATGTGGTGAAAGTCATTGATCAGCGGGCGTTGCCGCATGAACAGATGGATATGTCATTAAATTCTGTGGAACAAGTGATTTTTGCCATTAAGGAGATGGTTGTGCGGGGAGCCCCGCTTATCGGCGTTACCGGTGCATATGGAATTTTTATCGCTTTAAAAAATGACAAACATAATGATGACGAAACATATATCAAAAATGCGGCGGAAAAAATTATCAATGCACGGCCCACAGCGGTCAATTTGTCCTGGGGGGTGAATCGGATGTTAACTGCCGTGCTGTCGGAAAAGAATTTTGCCCGGCGCATTGACATTGCCCGCCGGGTTGCCGGTGAAATTGCAGAGGAAGAAGTTGAAAATTCAAGAAATATTGGCCTCCATGGGGTGAAGTTGATTGAAGAAATTGCCCGAAGCAAGCCCGGTAAGCCGGTAAATATTTTAACCCATTGCAATGCCGGAAGCCTGGCCTGTATCGAGTTCGGGACCGCCACCGCCCCCATTTATGCGGCACGGGAAAAGGGAATGAATGTGCATGTTTGGGTTGATGAAACGCGGCCGCTGAATCAGGGTGCCCGGCTGACAGCATGGGAACTCGGAAAGTACGGTGTGCCGCACACGGTAATCACGGATAATGCCGGCGGCCATCTTATGCAGCACAATATGGTGGATATGGTGATTGTGGGAACGGATCGGTCCACCTATACCGGGGATGTGGCCAACAAAATCGGTACTTATTTAAAAGCCCTGGCGGCAAAAGACAACAATATTCCTTTTTATGTGGCACTTCCCTCATCCACCTTTGACTGGACCATTGCCGACGGCGTGGCGGATATCCCTATTGAGGTAAGGGATCCGGATGAGGTCCGGTACATTCCCGGAGCGCCCAAAAGCCGTGATCATCTCCTGATGCCGGAAAAGAGCCCGGCCGCCAACTATGCGTTTGATGTGACCCCGGCCCGGCTGGTCACCGCCTTTATCACCGAGCGGGGTATTTGCAAGGCAAGTGAATTGGATGTGAAACGCCTGTTTCCGGAAAAAGCTTAAATTCCGGCATGTTGATTCCCGGATAGGTGACGTCACAATAAGTTCGGGCCCTTCCCCATATTGCGACACAGTCTGGAAGGCGGGAATCCAGGTGTTTTGCCCGGATTTATTGAGATGTTGTCCGGATATATTGAAATTACTTGACTTTCATCTATTGCAGAATATAAAAAGTTGACATGTTTAATGATCTGGAAAGAAAAATAATTGCGCTGGTGCAGGGGGATATGCCGGTAGAAAAATATCCCTATCGTGTGATTGCGGAAAAAGTCGGTACGGATGAGGAAACGGTTTTATCTGTTTTAAGGGATCTTAATGCCAGGGGAATCATTCGTCGTTTCGGCGCCACCCTTCGTCACCAGAAAACCGGTTTTACGGCCAATGCCATGGTCGCATGGTGCGTTGATGAGGACCGGGTGGAAGACGTGGGACAACTGATGGCGTCCTTTGATCAGGTCTCTCACTGCTACCGGAGAAATCCGGCAAAGCACTGGCCGTATAATATATATACCATGGTGCATGCAGCTGATGAATCATCCTGCAGGGAAATTGTGGCAAGCATTTCTGAAAAAACCGCGGTCGAAAATTATGAGATTCTTTTCAGCCGGAAAGAACTGAAAAAAACGTCCATGCAGTATTTTGACGATGACCCGGATTTTTAATTATTCAACTTAAACACCTGATATGTCCATATAAATTTCTTGAAATATCGCCCACCACATATTCTTTGTGTTAATCCCTGGATCCATGATTTTGCCGCCTATGATGTCTGGGCAAAACCCATCGGGCTCCTGTCGATTGCCTCAATTCTGCGTTTGCAAGGGCTTTCGGTATCATACATTGACTGCCAGGAGCGGTTTCACCCCCAAACCGGTAAACCACAGGACCCAATGGCCCGAAACGGCCGGGGCCCCTATGTTAAAACGCCGATCCCGAAACCTTCAGGACTTGAATCCATTCAAAGAAATTACTCCCGTTACGGCATTTTGCCGCAGTGGTTTGAGCAGGATTTAACTGACCTGCCCCGGCCGGATATGGTGTTGGTGACCTGCCTGATGACCTACTGGTATCCGGGGCTTTTTGAAACCATCCGGGCGGTTCGGTCGATTTATCCGGATGTGCCGATCGTTGTCGGCGGGATTTATGCAACCCTGTGCCATGATCATGCGGTTTTACATTCCGGGGCGGATTATGTGCTGACCGGGCCGGGGGAGACGCCGGTACTCGAGCTCATCGAAGAAATTACCGGTTTTTCAAGTGCATTGAAATTTGACCCGGAAAACCTCAATACCTATCCCTACCCGGCATTTGATCTGCAGCGCAAAATTGGTTATATCCCGCTGCTGACATCAAAAGGATGCCCGTTTTCCTGTACGTATTGCGCGTCAAATATTCTTCAGCCAAAGCGAATGCTCATGGATCCGGAGCGGGTGGTGGAAGAAATACTTTTTTGGCAGGATTTTTGCGGTGTAACGGATTTTGCCTTTTATGACGATGCCTTGCTGGTTAATTCGCAAAAACATGCGGCCCCTATGTTTAAACAGATCATTAAAACCGGCCGGACGCTGAATTTTCACACCCCCAATGCGGTTCATATTAGGGAAATAACCCCGGAAATTGCGGAATTGATGGTTGCCGCCGGGGTCAAAACACTTCGCCTGGGTCTTGAAACAGTGGCGTTTGAGGAAAGAGAAATCGACCGGAAAGTAAAAGAAACGGAATTTGTTTCTGCGGTGTCTTATCTTCTGGCTGCCGGGTTTCAAAAAGAACAGGTGGGGGCCTATCTGCTGGTGGGGCTTCCCGGTCAGAATGCGGAATCTGTTGAATTTTCAATTAAAATTGTTAAAAAGAGCGGCATTACACCGATCCTTGCGTATTATACGCCGATCCCGCATACAAAAATGTGGGCGGCGGCTGTTGCTGCCTCCCGGTATGACCTGGCCTCTGACCCGATATTTACCAATAATGCGATTATGCCCTGCCGCCAGTCTGATTTTGAATGGGATGAACTGGCAAGGCTGAAAAAACTGGTGAGGTCGTAGCCGTTTTCGAGTACCACGGGCATTCATGTGTAAATACACGAAGGGCTCTTATAAATGTGAAATTATTTTTGCGTGAGTCTTCGTTGTCAAAGCCCGGAATTGGGGTTGTTTTGGTCTGATTATAGGCATGATGCATCGATAAAAAACAGTTTTTTCAGAACCACAAAAGGTTGTATTAATTCGCCAATAAAAATATTACATAAAGTTAGCGAGAGTTTTCACTGCTGGAAAATTTTGGAATACTGTCGTTTTCAATCACATGCATCATTTTTTTTCAGATAAACGTTAAGAAACAAGCAAAGTCCCCAATTCTAGTTGAATAATGAGATAACTAGAATTAAATATCACCATACATAGAAAAATTATCCCCGAAAAAATCAGATTCATTATGGATTTTTTATTGCTAATTCAATGCATTTGAGTTATTTTCGAGATTAATTTTCGTTCATTCGTTAACGCACACCGACAATTTCTTGCCCAATAATCCGCACAATAGGGAGATTTTCACCTATGAGCCATATTCAAGCCGATATCCCTGTGATACTTCAAAAAACTACTATTTCTCTTTCCGATTTTTTGTCGACACATCTACCCCGGATTAATGAAAGCTGGTGGGAAAAACATGTGTTAAATTTTTTGTCCTTTTCTCAGCTCAGACGATTAGAGCAGGATAACACCCAATCCTTAGCCGGTTTAGATCTCGCTGCTTTATTGCGGGTGATGGACGGTAACTGGTACTGGCTTTCTTCGGAATTAAAACTTTCCCGGGAAAACCGGCATTATGTGAAGGAAATGCAGAGCGTCCGGAACCGTCATGCCCATTCAAAAGCCCAAGCATTAGCGATTGATGATCTTTATCGGGATTTGGACACGATTCAACGATTCGCCAGCATAATTCAAACGGATGCGTCCCTGATCGAGGATATCCAGAATGGGAAAAAATCATTGATAAGCCCTGATCCTGAGCCCACGCCGCCGTCGAAACCAACGGATGACAAACCAAAAACAGAATTTTCCCCCGGCCAAATGGTGACGCTCTGCTCCAATCCGGAAATTAAAGGCGCGGTGATCGGCGTTTTACCCGGCGAGCCGGAAAACCGGTATCAGGTTTTCGTTAAAAATGAAACGCACTTGTACTACGCTTCCCAGCTTCAGCCGGAAAATATTCAAAAAAAAGCAACCCCGGTGCTGAATCTTGAGGAATTTCATGCCTGTCTCACGGCCCTTCAAATCCGCTTCCCCGGACTTTTCAATCTCTATTCCCTGAATGCAGCCCGCATTGATTTTGTTCCCTATCAATTCAGGCCGGTACTCAAATTTATCCGATCGGACCGGCCCCGGCTCCTCATTGCCGACAGCGTGGGCGTGGGCAAAACCATTGAGGCAGGACTGATTCTACGGGAACTTCAGGCCCGGCGGGATATCCGTTCCGTGCTCATCATCTGCCCCCGGCCGTTGGTCGCGGAAAACAAATGGCGCAACGAAATGAAGCGGTTTGAAGAGCGGTTTGAACATTTGGACGGCAAAAATTTGCGATACTGCATCCAGGAGACCGACCGTGACGGCGAATGGCCGGACAGATTCAAAAACGCCATCCTTCCCTATTCTTTGTTTGATGAGGTTCTGCTCCAAGGGCAGTCTTCCGAAGGGAAACGGCGCGTCAAACGGAAAATCGGACTTCTGGATCTGGACCCGCCCCCGAAATTCGATCTGGTGATCGTGGACGAGGCCCACCACATCAGAAACACCGACACCTTCACTCACAAAGGGGTCCGGTTTTTCTGCGATCACGCCGAAGCCGTTGTCTTTTTAACCGCCACCCCCATCCAGCTCGGGGACAATGATCTTTTTGTATTGCTGAACACCCTGCGGCCGGATCTCATCATCGACCGGAAAAGCTACCTGCACATGGCCGAGCCCAACCCATTCATCAACCAGGCAGTCAGCCTGGCCCGGTCCAGGGAATCCGGATGGGAAACTGAATCCTTAAAATCACTGGACGAGGCTGCGGAAACAGCCTGGGGACGTGCCATGTTGAAAAGCAATCCGGAATTCAGCCGCATCCGGGATCGGCTGACCAAAGGGAACATCCTCATGGATGAGCGGGTGCACCTAATTTCGGATATGGAATCCCTGCACACCTTTTCCGGCATCATCAACCGGACCCGGCGGCGGGACATCGGCGACTTTACCGTGCGCAAACCCCAGACCGTTTCCGTGTCCTTTACCCCTTCCCAGCAGGTGCTTCACGATGCAGTCCTTGACATCCAGGCAGAAATTTTCCGGGCTCTTCACGGCAATGTATTCGTCAAATTTTTAATGACCACCATCCGCCGTCAGGCCGCCAGTTGTTTGTTCGGGCTGGTTCCGTTTCTTGAAGATATTCTCAACCGGCATGTGGATGAACTGGAATGGGCCGAGACGGATACCATCCAAACCGCGCCCGGCGAGAACGCGGTGGCGGCCATATCCGACCGAATTCAAAAAATTATCGAAATCGCCCGCACTATTGACCCGAAAGATCCCAAGCTGGATACCCTGCGCGGAATTTTAAAAGAAAAGCAAGCCCTTGCCAACAACCGGATCATGGTTTTCTCAAGTTTCAGGCACACCTTGGCCTATATTCACCGGCATCTGAAAGCAGACGGGTTCCGGGTGGGCATGGTGCATGGCGATATTCCGGACGAAGAACGGATCGACCTTCGGGAGCGGTTCACGGCGGACCGAAACCAGCCGGAGGCTTTGGATGTTCTCCTGTTTACGGAAGTCGGTTGTGAAGGTCTTGATTATCAATTCTGCGACTGCATGATCAATTATGATCTGCCCTGGAACCCCATGCGCATTGAGCAGCGTATCGGCCGCATTGACCGAAGGGGTCAGAAAAGCGAGGCTGTGGCCATTTACAATATGATCACGCCGGGCACGGTGGACGCGGAAATTTATTACAGCTGCCTGGTTCGCATCGGTATTTTTGACGGCGCGCTGGGCGGCGGGGAAAAGATTCTCGGAGATATCAGCTCGGAAATTAAAAATATCGCGGAAGACCTGACCTTGACGGATGAGGAACGGCGGGAAAAACTGGAACAACTGGCGGACAATAAAATCCGTCAAATAAAGGAAGAGGAACGGCTGGAAGAGCAGGAAAAAGAACTATTCGGAATTCAGATTTCAAGGGACCAGATCAACCGGGAAATCGCGGATGCTTCCAGCTTCTGGCTCACCTCCAGCGCTTTGCTCCGGCTCATCAATCTTTATCTGCACCGAAAAGCGGAAAAAGACCAGGAATTCATTCTGGGAGAAAAACCCCTGAAAACCTTGCGTCTTTCCGAAGCAGCCCGAAGAAAGCTTCTGGAAGATTATCAAAAGATTCCCCGAAAACCATCCATAGCCTGCCGGCAATGGGAAAACTGGCTCAAGGGCGGGGAACCACACCTGTCCATCACCTTTGAATCCGAATGCGCGGCGGCCCATCCGCAAACCGCGTTTATCACACCGGTGCACCCCCTGACCATCCAGGCAGCCCGGTCTCTGAAAAAAACCGGCCCGACATTGACCGCCCTGAAAGTAAAAACCGATGATCTCCCGGCGGGTAAATATTTATTTGCGGTTTATCAATGGCGGTTTCACGGGGTCCGGGAAAATCTGGTGCTGCGGCCCATTGCCATGGATGATGCGCTCACGGCAAAACTGCCTTTGCTTCTGGAACAGGCCGAGACCGTCCCCGCCAGGGACGCAAACATGCCGGATATTTCCGCCTGGGGTGAACTGGATGTCCGGCACCATGCCCTTTGGTCCGGCGCCCTTGAAAACCACCGCCAACAAACCGTGGAAATCGCCAAATTCCAGAAAGAAAGCCTCACCACCAGCCATGATGCCAGAATGGCCTTGCTGAACGAGCAACTCAGTCAGGCCGGGCATGAAAAAATCCGTAAAATGAGGGAATCCCAGATGGCCGCAGCGGAAGCGGATTACAGCCGAAGAATTCAAGATCTGGATATCGCCAGGGAACGGGCCGATATCGCGGCCCAGCCGGTGGTGTTTGGGGTGATGATTGTTGAAGCAGGAGAAATACAAAAATGAATCATAATATCGAAATATTATCGGAAAAACGCAAAAGGTGGGTGATAGCTAACCGCGAAAATAATTTTGAGGATGGAATTAAACGGCTGCTGACGGAATTATACCCCTACAATGCGCATTTCATTTATGAGCTTCTGCAAAATGCCGAAGATGCCAATACCGAAGATGCTGAGGTCATCGAAGTAAGATTTATTCTGGAAGAAGACAGGGTAGAATTTGAGCATGACGGGAGCCGTCTTTTTTCAATTAAAGATGTGGATTCCATTACGGGCATCGGAAAAAGCGCAAAAAAAGACGATAAAACGGCAATTGGTAAATTCGGCGTCGGATTCAAGGCGGTTTTTGCCTATACTGATTCTCCGGAAATTCACTCTGGTGATTTTCATTTCAAGATCACTGATCTGGTGGTTCCCGAAACTGTCAAACCAATATCACGAGCCCAAGGAGACAAAGGGACCACTTTTATTTTTCCGTTCAATAACATCAAGAAATCGCAGGAAATCGCCCTGAGAGAAATTGAGCAGAGCCTGAGAAAATTGGGTGAAAATACGCTGTTATTCCTCAATCACATTCGAAAAATTGAATATTTATTGCCGGATGGATCACTGGGCTATTTGGAAAGAAAAGAAAAATCCGAGAACAGAATCGAAATTCTTGTCAAACAGCCAGAAATAGACAGCGAACCATTGCCATCCAATTATCTGCGATTTCAAAAAACGATTGAGGTTAAGGATGAAGACGGTGAATTAAAAGAATGCCGTATTACCGTTGCATTTAAATTGGAGAAACAGGAAAACCCCGATGCGAGTGATTTGCCCACATGGAAAATCGTTCCGTTAGCGCGGGGCCAAGTTTCCATTTATTTCCCAGCAGAAAAGGAAACCTCAAACCTTCGATTTCATCTTCACGCGCCTTTTGCCTCCACGGTCGCCCGCGATAGTGTTCGTGACTGCCCGGCAAATGATTCGTTACGGGATCATATTGCTGACTTGGTGGCTGAATCCATGACATCAATCCGTGATCAGGGACTGTTGACGGTTGATTTTTTAGCCGTACTGCCAAATCCCAAAGACAATTTGCCACCTTTTTATGAACCCATCCGAAAGAAGCTGGTTGATATTTTTAAATCTCAAGATCTGGTGCCCATGAAAAAAGGGGGGCATAAAGCAGCAGACTTAATTTTCAGAACCTTGAAACGCATCTCCGACTTAATTGATGATGATGATCTGGCGCTCATCTTAGAGAATGATGATTACCAGCCTCCTTTATGGATTGCCAACCCAGGCCAATTAAACCAAAAAGAAGAAAATTTTCTCTCTGGTTTGGGGATAACAAAATGGGATATCAGTAATTTGATAAATATTTTGGAATCCCCTTCTGACCAGATCAAAAACTGGCTGAGTGAAAAATCCGTGGAATGGCATCAAAAATTTTACGCAGAACTCAAAGAACATTATGAAAAAGCTCGATATAATTACGAAAAAGAAAAAACAGCCAATCTTTGCATTATACGCCTGACCAATGGTTCATACAGTATCGGTAAAAACTGTTTTTTCCCGGATGGATTTTCTGATTATGATGAAATGATGCCCCGTGTTGCAAAAGGCGTTTATACATCCGGTGAAAATGAAAAACAGCAGGAAAATGCCAGAAAATTTCTTGAAATGGTTGGTGTCCGTGAACCCGGGGAAGCAGAACAAATCGAAATGATACTGAAAAATCGTTACGCCAATGCCAAAAACTGGCCTGAACCGGCAATTTACTTCAAAGACTTGAGCCGTTTCATTTCATTGGTGGAAAAATTCCCAGAAAAATCAGAATTGTTTGCTGATTACTTCATCTTTGAGTGTTCTGAAGGAAGTAGGGCAAAGCCGGCGGATATTTATCTGGATGAACCTTTCATGAAAACCGGGCTGGCAATCCATTTCAATTCTTTTAAAGACGCAACCCACATCAAACCCTTGAGTCACTCATATGAGGAAAATTCAATTCAAATAAATCAATTAGCCCACTTCGCTGAATTGGTTGGAGCAATTGAAAAATTACCAGTGGAAAAAGTAAGTTGTGAACAAAATCCAAAATGGAAAGATTTGAAAGAGTTGCGCGGTCGCTTTAATTCTAACTGCTCGATAGATAGCGATTATAATATTATTGGATTGGAAAACCTGCTTGAATCGCCGACTGTCCAATTGACAAGGCTTGTGTGGAAGACAATGAATTCATTGGACAAGGGATGCCTCAATGCTAAATACAAAAAACACAGAACATGGAAGCCCCAAAATGCCGATTCTCAACTCGTTCATATTTTGAGAAATGCATCATGGATACCTCAAAATGGAGACGAATTTACAAAGCCTTGTGATGCCTTTATTGATCAACTTCCCGCCGGATTCGAATATGATGGCGGAAAGGAATGGCTTAAAAAAATTGAATTCGGGAAAAACACTAAAAAACAAACAGAAGAATCACTATATGCTTGGAAATTAGGCTTTGAATCCCCGGATGAAGCCGAAAAAGCCGCTGAAATAGCAAAATTTTGCCGTGATTCAGGAAAACCTCTTGATGAAATCTTATCCCAATTATCAAAAAATAGAAAAGGAACAAAACCAAAATTCCCTTCAAAAAAATCCCCGAATCCTGAACAGCGGGCTGATAAAGTTTCGCAGCATCACGCTGACGCGCTTGAAAAAACCTATGCAGATAAAACCCGCAGCGTCAGGACGTCCGTAAATTCTGTAGATAAGGATAGTTACCTCAGGGATAAATACAAAAATGAAGATAATGAAATGGTTTGTCAGATATGCAAGGATGTAATGCCCTTCAAAAAAAGGAACGGCGAATATTATTTCGAAGCTGTTGAGGCACTTTCAAAGAATCATTTCAGCAAAGAATATGGAGCGCAATACCTGGCGCTCTGTCCGGTGTGCGCAGCAAAATATAAAGAATTTATTAAGAAAGACGAATCCGCAATGAACACCTTAAAATCCGATTTGATTCGTTCGGACTCAGACCATCCTGAAATCCCGTTAATCCTTGAAAAGGTGAAATCGAGCATTCAATTTCATGAAGTTCACTGGATTGATATCCGGACCATTCTTCACATTGAAACAGAAAATTAAGGAGAAAAAAATTGATTAACCCTATTTCGACTTTTAAGGATTCATGTGACCTTGTCAAAAACGGTAAAGACCTTATAAAAAAACATTTTCCATCTGAAATCCAGAAAGAACTTCTTCGCAAGAGCGCTCCGTCTGGAGAATTTCACATTCTGAATATTGACCAACTTGCTTATCCAATCGTCAGGGCGGGCGGGATCGACATGGGGGATGAAAGTGACCCGGCTTCATTGGCCAAGTATTATGAAGATTTTAAGCAACTTTGTGAAAATGGCTATATTGAACATGCCGGTGGTGCATTTTTCCGACTTACCGCAGGTGGCTTTGAAAAAACAAAAAGCCTTAAATAATCAGCTATATTCATAGACCACATAACCTTCCCGCTGAACTCTGACCGGTGTTTCGCTGCCGCTCCACACCGGGGGTGAGCAGGTCATTAGCTGGTATCTTTTTCTGATAGGAAACCAGAAATGGACACATCAAAACTGAAAAAACCGTTCGGTGAATGGGCCAAATCAGCTCAGAGCCGACTAACTTATGAATATCAAGCATCTCGGAGTGTTCTGACCCAAGGTACACTCTTGGGTATCATCCGTGAAGCCGTCGTGAAAGACATCCTCCGCAAGTTCCTACCAAATTCAATAGAGATCGGTAGTGGGCAAATATTCGATTCTCAGGGTGTCTCTTCCAAGCAGATCGATATTGTTTTGGCTGAAAACAGCGCTCCTGTTTTTCGGTATGAAGGCGGGGTGTCTGCTTATCTGCTTGAAACAGTCGCGGCAACTATTGAAGTCAAGTCAATGATGCATCGAGATAAACTGCATGAATCTCTGGACAACTGCAACTCAGTTAAGGATCTTGCTTATGGTCTTCACATCAAGGGCAAGGGAAAGAAAATCTTTGAGGAGGCGGTGCGATGGGTCGAGGGGAAGGGTGCCCTTCAAACCATTGATGAAGCAATCCTAAATCCAAGAGATGACCGCAATTTGGACTGCCCTGAAAACATCTGGGAAATCATAAGGTTTGTCCAATTTTGGCTCCATTGGGCAACTGGCGATTTAGGAACACCAGAGTTTTACGATAAGTTCAAGCCAATTATAGAAACCGGTGATTTCGATTTCTTCGTTAACCTGCTTCAGCATGTGTTGAATCAAACTGATCAAGTGAAAGCCGTAACTGTTGACACTGCCAGAGCATCAGATATCCAACATGAGTTTTTCCAGCAGCTCCATAATAGCTTGATGTATGAGTGTCTGCCGCCAACTACATTCATTCTCGCATACGGTGGTTATAAGAAACTTGATATCATGGTCTTGGAAGTAAAAAGGTGGTATGAAAAGAACATGTCGAAAATCAGTTGGGCACATATGCCACGTGTGATTATGAACGACAGAATGCTCATGTATCGCCATTTCAATACCTACCACTGTAATGTCTTTGACTATCCGATCATTTTTCTTATGGTCGGTTTGTGCAATACGTTTTCTAAACTACTCTCTTTGGATAGACCATTAGGTAGTAGATCCCAGATTACACCCTATTTTGATCTTTCTCGAATATTAGGCGACCTGCATCCGAAAAACGTTCAGCCATACTTAACTTGGTCGATTCCGTTAGACAACAATTCGTCTGGAGAAATTGAAACAGTCAAATGAGAGACGATTCTGTTGGCTATGACATTGGATCAATTAATTCTTGGGGAAAAGGCACGTCCTTAAGTATTTAAATAATAAATAAAGATGAAATCCAGATGATGCCCGCATGTCGGACACCGATTTGTGGAAATTCTGCATCACGTATTGAATTGTCAATTATTTCTGCTATTTTTTGCATGCTTTAATTCGCATTGATGTTGATAATTGCTGCAACTCAATTTGTCATATTGACATTTTGACATTTATCGCATATCTTAATCTGTAAGCAATCAGCGTTTTAACCAATATCCTAAAGAGGACATTATGCTTGTAACCATCGACAAAAGAGGCAGCATCAGTTTACCGGCTTCCGTGCGGAAAGATCTGGGTTTCCAGCCCGGTACCCACTTAGAGCTGACTGTGGCGCCAGGCGGTGCCATCACGCTTTTTCCGGTTGAAATATATCGCAGCATCAAGCTCAGCGATGCCGGCATACTAAAAATTAAAGAGGCCAGAGAATCCGAACCGGCCACATTCCCGGAATGGTTTGATAAGGAATTTGCCGATGCCGGAACTGATCCCGAATAAAAAATTCATCGCTGATCTTGAAAAATTCAAAAAGAATCCGGCGTTAATCAAAAAAATCGCCAAATGCTTGAAGTTTCTGGAAGCCAATCCCCTTCATCCTGGACTGAACATTGAACGGATCGCCAATGATCCGACAGCCTGGTCCGCTCGTGTGGACCTAAAATACCGGATATCCTTTGAACCTTCGGCTTTTCGGGAGAACGGCGCGCCGGACTGGACCTGCCCCGTAAATCTGTTGCGCATATTAGACCATGACGATCTTTACAAAACTCCTCATTAAATTCTCTTTTTGCAGTCTGATGTCAGAATATTACTTTAAATTACCCAGCAGCATTTACGAATAGGTCTATTCCTTGATGTTTTTTACCTGACACCTGATCATTGAAAAATCAAAATTATAGGTTGAAGGTATTGATTTTTTTCTCTTCCGGTTTTTTGGCCTACTGCCTACTGCCTACTGTTTTCAAAGCGGTTTCAACGATATTGTCAGCAGTAAACCCGAAGTTTTTCAAAACCGTTGACCCCGGTGCTGAAGCGCCGAATGTGGATATCCCGATAATTGCGCCGTCATCGCCGGTGTACTTTTCCCACCCCAAAGGCAGTCCGGCTTCCACGGCGATACGGGCTTTGATGGCCGGCGGCAGGATTTTGTCCTTGTACGCTTGCGGCATTTTATCAAAGAGTTCCCAACTGGG
>Ga0307991_1001580_pt1 | contig 15872 bp, 11 predicted proteins | sample EllFjometagen131_FD_203146 | JGI IMG/M metagenome (GOLD analysis project Ga0307991, IMG submission 203146) | Marine microbial communities from Ellis Fjord, Antarctic Ocean - #131 | ecosystem: Environmental > Aquatic > Marine > Unclassified | place: Southern Ocean | collected 2014-10-08
TCATGGAGTATCCGTCCCGCCTTTTCGGCATAGAGGCCACCGCCGAGGAGGGAGAATACGGTTTCGGGGATGTGACCTTTGACAGGACATCCTTTGGCGACAGGGAAAACGCAAAAGAATTCATCGGTACTGCCACTGCCCTGTGGGGAATTACAGCCGGCGTTTACCTGGCCCTTCTGGGCCCTGAGGGGATTACGCAGGTCGGAAAAACCATCCTGCAGAGGTCTCAATATGCCGCAAAGAAGATATCGCAGATAAATGGTGTGCGAATGCCCTTGGAAAAGGGTATTCATTTCAAAGAATTTGTTGTGGATTTCAGCCCATCGGGAAAAACCGTAAAAACGATAAACCAGGGCCTTCTTGAAAAGAAAATTTTTGGAGGGATGGATATTTCCGGCCTGTTCCCCGAACTTGGGAATGCCGCCATGTTCTGCATCACCGAAATTCACACAAAAGAAGATATCGACACCTTGGTCCAGGCCCTCGATTCGGTCATAAATGGTTAACCACCAGCCCACAGCATATCAAAAAGGATAAAAACCATGAGTATGAACAAAAAGACGAAATTAAGAAAATTTCATCAGGCAAAATGGGATGAACCGATTATCTTCGAGTTGGGTGAAAAGGGCGAACGGGGCATCCAGATGCCTGTTGTCGAAAAAGCAATCGAAGCAGAGATCGGCGACGGAATATCCAAACTGCCTACCAGTATTGTAAGAAAAAGGCCCCCTGCTCTGCCCGAGATCGGTCAGATGCAAGTCCTCAAGCACTACCTTCGTATGTCTCAGGAAAACCTGGGTGCCGATCTCAACGTGGATATCGGTCAGGGTACCTGCACCATGAAATACAATCCAAAAATAAACGAACAGTTCGCAGCTTCTCACCAATTTGCAGATCTGCACCCGCTGCAGGACGAAAGTACAATTCAGGGGATGCTTGAAATTATGTACAAAACCGAGCATTTTTTAAAAGAAATCTCCGGGCTCGATGCCTTCACATTTCAGCCCGGTGGCGGCTCCCAGGCAATTCTGGGCATGGCCACCATCGTCGAGAAGTACCATGAGGCAAAAGGGGAAAGAGGCAAAAGGGACGAAATCATCACGACCATCTTTTCCCACCCTTCCGATTATGCTGCAGCAGCCGTAAAAGGCTACAAAATCATCAATATCTATCAGGATGAAAATGGAATCCCGGATTTAGCCGCATTAAAAGCCGCAGTGTCGGATCGTACCGCTGCTCTTTTCATCACCAATCCTGAAGATACGGGTATTTACAACCCCAAGATTGCAAAATTCGTAAAAATCGTTCACGAAGCGGGGGGACTTTGCGGTTATGACCAGGCCAACGCAAATGGCATACTGGGCATAACCCGGGCAAAGGAGGCCAATTTTGACCTGACCTTTTTCAATCTGCACAAGACCTTTTCCTCTCCCCATGGAAGCGGTGGACCTGCCTGCGGGGCACTTGGGGTGACCAATGAACTGGCCCGATTCCTGCCGGTGCCTGTAGTACGGTTCGACGGTGAAACATATTCTCTCGATTACGGCCTACCCGATTCCATTGGTAAGATCAGATGCTTCTACGGCAGCATGTCCGCCGTCCTCAAGGCCTATGCATGGATGATGAGTCTTGGTGATGAAGGGCTCAAGGAAGTAGCCCGAATAGCGGTGCTCAACAACAACTATCTGTTGAAAAAAATTCTCCAAATTCGGGGGACCAGTGCCCCCTATGCCGAGGGCAAACACCGGATCGAGCAGGTTCGCTTCAGCTGGGAGGACCTGGAAAAAGAGACCGGGGTATCCACCTTTGATGTGACCTGCCGGATGGCTGATTTTGGATTTCACATGTGGTCCAGTCATCACCCCTTCGTCATTTCGGAACCGTTTACCATCGAGCCCACTGAGTCCTACTCGAAAAACGAGCTGGATGAATATGTGGCCGGGCTGCAACAAGTGTCGGATGAAGCCTACGAAACGCCGGAAATCGTTAAAACCGCACCGCACAACAGCGTCATCCACAGGCCGAAGGATGACACCCTGGAGGATCCATTAAAATGGGCCATGACCTGGCGGGCGTACCTAAAAAAATGTGCTTTGGGCCAGCGAAAAAGGATTTGATCCTTGAAAAGACTCGGTTTAATCGTAAACCCCATTGCCGGGATGGGCGGAAGAGTCGGTCTCAAGGGGACAGATGGCCCTGTTACCCTTGAATCAGCCATTCTGATGGGGGCCCGACCCGAATCACCGGAGCGTGCCATACGGGCCATGAAAAGGCTCGGCTCTCTCAAGGACAAAATCCAGGTCATTACCTGTCCTGGAGATATGGGAGAAAACCCGGCACGAAACTGCGGGTTTGACCCCATGGTGATCGATTTTTCCGCTCCCGGTCGAACAACGGCGGCCCATACCATCATGGGGGCCGCCGCCATGCTCGATCAGAAAGTCGATCTTCTTCTCTTTGCCGGTGGGGACGGAACGGCTAGAGACATTTACCAGGCGGTTAAAGACCGCCTAGTCGTCCTCGGCGTCCCCACCGGGGTTAAAATGCATTCTGCCGTATTTGGATACAATCCGGAAAGAACCGGGGACCTTGCTTTACTTTACCTGCAAGACAAAGCAAAACACCTTAAAACTGCAGAAGTGATGGATATTGACGAACGGGCGCTTAGTTCCGGACAGGTAAACGCGAATCTGTATGGATATCTCACCATCCCCTTTGCGAAGGGCCATGTACAGGGACTTAAATCCAGTAGTCCGGAAAGCGAACAATACCTCCAGCAGGCCATTGCCGCCGATGTTATCAAAAATATGGAAGACAACGTCTTTTACATTATCTGTCCTGGAACCACCACTGCCAGAATAATGGAGCGGCTCAATCTCGATTACACTCTGGTGGGGGTGGATCTGGTCCGCGATAAAAAACTCGTTGCCAAAGATTTAAGCGAAAAACAGATTCTGGATGCTATTGAAGGACGCGAGGCAAAAATTGTCGTTACCCCCATCGGGGGCCAAGGCTGCCTATTTGGAAGGGGAAACCAGCAGTTGAGCCCGAAGGTAATCCGCACAGTAGGAAGGCAAAACATCGTCGTGGTGGCAACCCGGCAGAAAATCACCTCCCTACGGGGTACCCCCCTCTTTGTCGATTCAGGAGATCCTGGAATAAACCGGATGCTCTCGGGCTATTTTCAGGTAATCACCGGATACCAGGTCCGAGCCGCATACAGAGTTGTCTGCTGACCCTGAAATATATTTTGCAACAGAGCTTGAACCGTCGGGTTCACGATTCTACAGCAAATTATACCTTTCCAGCTTTCGGTAAAGGGTCCTTACACCGATCCCCAATTCTTTGGCAACCCTTTGCTTTCCCTTGAGGTTGTGGCCGTACATCTTCAAAGCCTCCCGGATGGCACTGCACTCAAAAAGGTCTATCTTACTCTTCAAAGGGCAGGTCCCCTCTTGCGGAACCTCTGGCGTAAACACCCGAAGCTTTTCCGGAAGGCTTTCTACGGCGATGACTGCTCCATCTTCGATATTGACAGCATACTCCACTGCATTTTCCAGTTCCCTGACATTACCAGGCCAGGAATACGCATTGAACGTATTGATTGCCTCTTGGGAAAAGTCGGCAAAACGTTTCCTCAAAAGCCGGCAATACTTGTTCAAGAAGTGCCGGGCCAGAATCTCCACATCCCCGTTTCGCATTCTGAGCGGCGGCAGACATATGGAAATAACATTAAGTCGATAGTAAAGATCAGGCCTGAATTCTGATGTCGCCACCAATGCTTCCACATCCTGGTTAGCAGACGCGATGATCCTCACGTCCAAAGGGAGCAGACGGTGACTTCCTATTCGCTGAATGTAACGTTCCTGAAGAACCCGCAACAGCTTAACCTGCAGGGCCTGTGGCATCTCTGTAATCTCATCCAGAAAAAGGGTGCCGCCGTCAGCCGTTTCCAGAAGACCGGGCTTTCCCCGCCGTCTTGCCCCGGTAAAGGCGCCCTTCTCGTAACCGAACAATTCACTTTCCAAAAGGGTTTCCGGTATGGCCGCACAATTAATTGCCACAAACGAAGCACTACGACGGCGGCCCATGGTATGAATGGCCTGGGCAAAAAGTTCCTTGCCGGTCCCCGTCTCCCCGGTTAAAAAAACCGTTGACGGGCTATCGGCAATCTTTTTCACCTTTTCAATGACAGCCCGAAACGCTGTACTTCTGCCCTTTATATCACGTAGTGAAATTGCAGTCCGAAACGGTGAACGACCTTTCACTGCACCTCTTCCGGATTCCTCCGGTGTGACCCGGATGACCGCTCCAGCTGGTATCCCGTTGATGTCTACCGCCTCTCCCGATACTATGACAGGCTTCGATTAATCTTGGTCAAAAAATTAAAGACAGGCGCTCCGTTGATTATACTGGACAGCTTGTCAGAGGGAAGGATACTGTCCAATTGAAGCGTCTCTTGTTTTACCGTGCCCATCAATCCACTGCCTGCATTGTTATGGTTGATAACTTTTCCCGAGTTGTCGGTACAGAAAATGATATCATCCGAAAGGTTCATGGTGGCCCGAAGCATCTGTCGATAGGGATAACCCTGTCCCCCAACGCTATCCTGTCCAATGATATTGGCAATCAGTTTGGAGATGTCCTGCATTGTTTTTTCCGTGGAATCGATATCTGAACAGACGCGGCAATTATCTTTGTTACAGAAAGAGCACAGGGTGATAGTGCCGATCGGGATATTGTCGAGTCTAATGCTTTTCACTATCTCGAACGCCGAAGGGCAATTATCCTGGAATCGGCACCCCTGACACATTTTATCGCAGCCGGGCTTGGAAACGACCACGCAACCAAGTTTAAAAATTTTTTGAACGGAAGACCTGTAAACTTCCATCCCTTTGTAGGAAGGGTAGTTTTTAGAAAAGGCGACAAGCTTGTAATTGCTGTTAATGATACCCACTTCCAAATGAAGAGAATCTTCCAGCAATGATATAATATTTTGTAATACAGGTTTGATGTTCTCAAGGTTGTACATGGATGTGGACCACCCCTGACAAAATTAAAAATTCCCCGGCCCCCGCTGTTAAATGGAGATTATCTCGACTTCTTGATTGTAGATATTGGTCAAAATTTAATCTTTCTTACAATGCGCTTGTATATAAAATATTTGCAGATTATGTCAAGGGAATTGTCATTTATGACAATTCCCCAAATTGCCGGGTCGAAAACTTTCGTTCAAACTTGTGTTGATCGGCCATTAATTAGATGATATAAAATCATCCGGCACGTATTTTGCGTATATCTTCCCGTGCAGCCACGTGGCCATAATCGCTTGATCAAAACAGCAACCACCGGCTTGCCGGCCCAAAGAAAGGAGATTAACTGTGAAGGATTTATCCCGGGAGTATGCAGACCTACTTGAAAAAAGAAAAGATTTTCCGTCTCTGGAACGAACGCACAACGGCTTGCCACTGGCCTTCCTTGACGGTCCCGGCGGAACCCAGGTGCCCCGACCGGTGATCGACGCCATTGCCGGTTATTACACAACCTGCAATACCAACACCCATGGTTTTTTCGTTACTTCCCGGGAAACCGACAGGATACTGGAAGATACCCGCGAGAAACTTGCCACCTTTCTCGGGGCCGAAAACGGCAGCAACATATCCTACGGTCAGAACATGACCACGTTGTGCTATTCCCTGAGCCGGGCTATTGGCCGCTATCTTCAACCCGGAGACGAAATTCTCATCACCCAGCTCGACCATGAGGCCAATAGAGGACCGTGGCTTGCACTCAGGGACCAGGGACTCGTGGTCCGGGAGGTGCGGCTAAAACCCGACGGCACCCTGGATTATGACGATTTCCGGGACAAGATAAACGAAAGAACCCGTCTTGTGGCCATGGGGTACTCCTCCAATGTGGTAGGAACGGTCAACGATGTTGCCCTCGTCCGGGAGCTGACCTATCGAGTGGGAGCCTGGCTGCTGGTGGATGCCGTGCACTATGCGCCCCATTTCCCCATCAATGTCCAATCCAGCGGCATTGACTTTTTGTTTTGCTCCGCCTACAAATTCTACGGACCGCACGTGGGCATCCTTTATGCAAAAACCGGCCTGCTCAACCGCCTGCCCTGCGACCGTTTAAGAACTCAGGAACAGCAGGCCCCCTGGTGCATCGAAACCGGCACATTGAACCACGCCGCCATTGCCGGCGTCAATGCAGCCATCGATTATATCGCCACCTTCGGCACCGGCCATGACCTGCGTGCCCGACTGGTTACCGCAATGCAGCGCATCGGAACCTATGAAGAGGTCCTGGCAACAGATATCCATACCGGACTCGGGGATATCCCGGGAACAACTTTAATCGGCCCCTCTCATCGATCTTCCCTGAGAGCGCCTACCGTATCCTTTACCGTGGAGGGAATGGATCCGATCCGGGTCTGCACCCTTCTTGGCGAGAAAGGAATCTGTGCATGGGACGGCCATTTTTATGGCATCCGACCCATCGAGCGACTCGGTTTGCTTGAAAAAGGCGGGGTGACACGCGTTGGTGTATCGATTTACAATACCCAGCAGGAAGCGGAAAGGCTGATTGATGCAGTAAAAATAATAGCCGGCGGCTAAACCGATTTTTCTCCTGAATTGGGGAGGCCAGAGACGTAGATTCAATTAATTGAACAAATACGGCCAACGAGCCGGGGTCATATTCAAAGCATTTCAACGGGGAAATATTTCCCCGTTGAAATAAGACTGAAGATGGACCCAAAAACGATCCGGAAAGAATGCCACCCCGGACGGACCGGAATATCAACCGCCGGTTGCCCGGGCAATATAGGCTTCCCCTTTTGCCGTCAACTCTTCATAATCCTTCGGGGCACTGAGATCCGCCAACAGTTGCCGGGTATAATTCCTGATCAAGTCATCGGCCCTGGGCTCTCCTTCGGCCTGCCACTGTTCAAGGGTCAAACCCGGCCAGATCTCATTGCCATAATCGAATTTTCGAAAAAGCTTGCAGGTATTGTCTGCCATGAGATAATTTCCCGCCGGACCGATGGCGGCGACCTCGTCCATGGCGACAGCCTCGTCATTCACCCTGAACCCCGCAGAAAACAACCGGGCCTGACGGATCACCTGATTGGCGTAAACCACGGCAGCCGGGGAAAAGGCCAGGGAATTAAAATTGCTTCCTACAGAAGGGGCCAGGCTCACTTTGCCCAGGCAAGCGGTCAAATGGTTCATCCAGAAGGTGCCGCTGGCCAGCAGATCCGGACCCCAGCCGGTGTCGTTTCCGGAAGTACCCGAGTAGGGCAGATCGTAGTGGGCCATCATCTCGGCACTGGTCAGGTTAAGCAGCATGGTATGGGGGGTATACAGACTCATCATGGTTTTCATGTCAAAACCGGCAGGCAGGCTTCCAAGAATTACCGGTGTACCCTCTTTCAGGAGTCGGGCATAGACCAGACCCGCCAGCAGTTCCGCATTCAACACAGCCAGGGTACCTGCCGGGGTAATCGGGGCGGTGGCACCGGACATCCCGTAATTGTTGTAGATAAAAGGCAGCCCCCGACGGCCGGTGGCCGCGATTTTTCCGGTGGTCTTCGCATTTAACACCAGCGGTGTGATGGGGTTAAAATAGGGGATGACAAAGGGATTGCGGGACAGGTCTCCATGGAGATGCTCGAAAAGGTCTATGACGATTTCAAAGCAACCGGGCTCTGAAATCAACACCACCAGTGGTTTAACAGTATTGGCAATCATTTCCAGACTGGCATATAAATCAGCATGCGCCGTCGGCAGTTCCTGTACAATCCCAGGGGTAGTAACCACATCAAAACCGTCCAGTCGATCTCCCAGCCTTACCGAAAGCACCATATGATTGCGGCTAAAGGGTTCTACTTTGTCCGTAACCGGGTCCTGGTAGTAGAGGTTGGTGCAACCGACACCGAATCGGGTCTGGTTCCGGGCTACATTGCCGAGCTGAAAGGCAAACTGTTCATTGCGATCATAAATATCGATACAGCCGGGTGCTGCAGCCATGATTTAAAAAAAATTAAAAGTCCAGACTTTTGTATTTTTGGTACGTCTCTGCCGCTATCCCGATATCCACATCTCCAATTTTTTCTAACACCCGCCCGTTTCGGGCAGTAGAGGGCACTTCAACCAAAATCAACGGTGATGAGGTGTCAAGAAACTAAAAGCCACCCTTTCTGGATGGATATCAATTATGACATTTTTGTCATTACGCTAAATGCCCATCTCCGCTTCGGCTTCCTCGACGATGGAACGGATCTTTGCCAGGACCTCATCCGGAAGCGGCTGCGGGGTATGATTTTCAAGAATATATCGCACCTTTCCCATGGCCCGGTCATAACTGCCGATGGCCCCTGCGGTTTTCCAGACATCACGCGTGCGCCGATCGATGAACTCCGGTCGCGATTGATTCCGCATCCCATCAAAAGTATGTTTGTGGGTGAGAAACTCGCCAAAGGGACCGACCTCCTTGATAACATCCAGAGCCAGCGTATCGTCGTTTACCGGAATACCCTGGATCGTGTGTTTGATCATGCGGGCCATTTCACAATCAAGAACCAGTTGGGCGAAATCAAAGGTGATGCCGCTTTCGATCATCCCCAGACCGTACATCATATTGGCACCTGCCAATGCGGGTATCAGTCCGGTGAGTGTCTTTTCATGGCCCATCTGCCAGTCGCCTATCTTTGAATCGCCCTACCCACCGGCGACATAACTGGGCAATGCGTAATATCGGGCCAGCCGGACCACCGCCCCGCTGACCAGAGCACATTCCGGGGTTCCCACCGTTGCCGCCGCCAGTTTCAGGTCCATGGCCGTGGTGGAACTGCCGTAAATCACCGGCGCTCCCCTTCGGGTCAGCTGCGAAAGGGTGAGTCCCCCCAGGATTTCAGCATTGTGAGTAACCAGGGCGCCTGCCAGAGTCACCGGCGCGGTAGCGCCTGCCAGAGCCATGGACGTGATGTTGCACACCAGACCAGCCCGGGCCGATTCCATGATGATCTCACAGGATTCATTGATGAGTTTTAACGGACTGACCGGGCAGGTTGTAAAAGAAACCAGGGGCCGATCTTTGAGCTTGTCCATACCTCCGGCAATGGCAGCGGCCATTTCGATGATTTTTTTAAGGAGCTTCCCGCCAGTCACCCCAAATGCACAGTGCTTGGTGGTGTTGGTAAGATAGGCTTCGGCATTGTGCAGGGGCACGCTCTCCAGGGGTACATCCTGAGCACCTAAGGCCTTTTCGCAAAAATCCACCTCATCCAGATAATCGATCACCTTTGCACTGTTGACAAGATCCTGTTTGACCGGTTCCCGGTATTCACCGGTATAAGGGTCGTTGATCATTATCCCTTGGCTAAAGTTTGTAAAGTGGACCCGGTTGCCCTCCAGAACGATGTCGTGCCTGGGATCACGGCCGTAAAGAATTACCTTCGAAGGGGCCGACCGGATGGCATCCTCGACGATAAACTGGGGGATCTTGACAATTTTTTTATCTCGATCCACCATGGCCCCGCTTTTTTCAAAACAATCCAGGGCTTCTTTTCCTTCAATAAAGAGCCCGGTGGTCTCAAGAATTTCCAGGGTCCCGAGATGAATCTCATTGACCTCGTCATCGGTGAGGATATTCAGACTCAGCCCCCCGTTGAGATGCTTACCTGCATGTAAATTACGTTTCATAAACTATACCTCATATTCAATGGTTGATGCCGATCAGCCGCAGCATGCTGCTTTCAGTAAAAAATTACAGATTAGAGGAACCGAATTTTCATATTAGAAAAATGACTTGATCTCCGGCTATCCGAATCGAATGCAATATTAGACGCAATGTTCATACCAACAGAAAAATAAAAGATCCAAGGGGAAGCGCAAATCAAATTTTAAAAAAAATACCGTATGGGGATCCGGTCTGTGAGGTGGATGACACCAAAACCAAATACCCGGCCAAACTATGCACAAAACCGAATCAGAGGCTCAAATACGCCGGATGCTTGGAATATCTCATAAAAGAATACACTTGTAAAACAAAATCTGAGCCATTGCAATCTGCGCTGATACACTTCAGATTTCCAGGTCATCACCCGCTCCGCCAATGGGAAATAGCCAAAAACCACCAGTCGGCTATTGACATAAATGACAAATACCCTGTAAAAAGTGGCAATTATTATAGGGATACCGGGTGAGAATTTTATTCATCTCACAATACAAGAATGTAATCAGTTTTTACATTTTTGTAATCTTGTACCTCGTAATATTTGACCCGAAAAACAATTTTTTACTTTATTTTCAATATATTACATATATTTTAAACGCATGGCATGCATATTGCTATACAAAAACTATTATCGTTTCAATGTAATTGACCTCCGGCTTTACCGGTGTTGACAATATCAAAAAGGAGATTGAAAAAAATGAGTGGAAGCAAATCGCGCTTAACTGCCATCGCAGCAATCAACAACTACCGACCGATTGAAAAATCGATGAAATTCGTCGAAAAACCCTCTGGCGAACTCTTTGGCGTCAACGTCTTCAGCATGCAGGAGATGCAGAAGCGGCTTCCGGAAGAGACCTTCACATCGATGAAAAAAACAATCGAAACAGGATTTCTTCTCGACATCAATATCGCAGATGTCGTTGCCGCGGCAATGCAGGACTGGGCACGGGAAAAAGGTGCGTCACACTTTGCACACGTGTTCTATCCGCTGACCGGATTGACCGCCGAACGGCACGACAGCTTTCTATCCCCGGATGGTAAGGGCGGTGTTATCCTCGACTTTACCGGATCAGCCTTGATCAAGGGTGAACCCGACGCATCAAGCCTTCCCAACGGAGGACTCCGCCAGACTTTTGAAGCCCGGGGATATACGGCCTGGGATGTCACCAGTCCCGCCTACATCATGGAAAACCCCAACGGAAAAACCCTGTGCATCCCCACAGTTTTTGTCTCCTATACCGGCGAGGCCCTGGACAAAAAAACACCGGTATTGCGAGCGGCACAGGCCTTAAACAGACAAGCCCAGCGAATCCTTAGGCTTTTTGGGGACCATTCCGAGCAAATGATCGCGGTAACCTGTGGGGCCGAGCAGGAATATTTTCTTGTGGACAACAATTTCTACAATCTCCGTCCCGACCTTGTCATGACCGGCCGCACCCTCTTTGGGGCCCCCCCGCCCAAAGGACAGGAGTTCGGCGATCACTATTTCGGGGCGATCCAGGAACGCGTGCTCGCATTTATGTTCGAAGTTGAACGGGAACTGTTCAAGCTCGGAATTCCTGCCAAAACCCGTCACAATGAAGTGGCACCGGGCCAGTTTGAACTGGCTCCGGTATTTGAATCGGCCAACATCGCCACCGACCATCAGCAACTGGTAATGGTTACTCTGAAAAAAATGGCAAAAAAATACGGCATGGAGTGCCTGCTGCATGAAAAGCCTTTTGCCGGCATCAATGGATCCGGCAAACACGTCAATTACTCATTTGGCAACGCAAGCCAGGGCAACCTGCTGGACCCGGGCGACACCCCCCAGGACAACGCCCAGTTTCTGGTTTTCTGTGCCGCCATCATCCAAGCCGTGCACAAAAACGCAAAACTTTTGAGAGCGATTGTTGCCACTGCCGGCAATGACCATCGCCTCGGCGGCAACGAGGCACCTCCGGCCATCATGTCCATCTTTCTCGGGGAAGGGCTTACCAGGGTCTTTGAGCAGATCTCCAACGGGACACCGGCAACCACAACAAGTCCGAAAGAAAATTTGAATATCGGCGTTGACGTGATCCCGCCGCTGCCAAAGGATTCCGGTGACAGAAACAGGACCAGCCCGTTTGCCTTCACCGGAAACCGATTCGAATTCCGTGCGGTAGGTTCGGATCAGGCCGTGGCGGTGGCCCTAACAGCCATCAGCACCATCGTTGCAGATGCCATCGACGATCTTGCCACACAGCTGGAAGAAGCCACCGCGGGTGCTCCGGAAAAATTTAACAGCGCTGTCCAAAAGCTGTTGAAGTCGGTCTACAAAGAACACAAGGCAGTGATTTTCAACGGTGACGGATACTCCGAACAGTGGCAGGAGGAGGCGAAAAAACGCGGTCTGCCCAACCTCAAGACGTCTGCCGAGGCCCTGCCGGTATTGATTGAAAAAGAGACCATTGCCCTTTACGACCGGCACAAGGTGCTCACCCCATCAGAAACAAGAAGCCGGTATGAAATCCACATTGAGCAGTATGTCAAAAAGATTGCCGTTGAAGCCAGGCTCGTTGTGAAAATGGCGGATACCATCATCACCCCTTCGGCCATACGCTACCAGAGTGAGCTTGCCGACAACTGTATCAAACTTGCAAAAGCAGGCATAAAACCGGACACCGGCGCCCTTGAAGAGGTAACCGGACTGGCAAAGGGGCTGAAGACCGCCAACGCGGCACTCAAGGCGCTTATCGTCCAAAGGCAGGAGGAGCTGCAATCCCAGGCAGAGTTCTGCTGCCATAAAATCCTTCCGGCCATGGAGGCGGTGCGTGAATATGCCGACAAACTCGAGGCGGTAGTCGCCGATGACCACTGGGCACTGCCCACTTACCAGGAGATGCTTTTTGTCAAGTAAGCAGAGGACCCTAAATACAGTACCCAGAAGGCATTAGTAGAGGGCGTCGGTCTGTGTTTCCGCGCTGCCAATATTTCGTTTAAACTCTTTGAAAGCCCCCTCAATCGTAACGGGGTCTGAATATATTTACTTTATCGTCCTCATGAATTGCCAAAAGGTAAAAAAATATGGCACATAAGCTTTATCTGGCACCCATGCGGGGGTATACCGACGCTGTCTTCAGAAACACATTTTTAAAATATTTCAAAGGGCTCGACGGTGCCATGGCCCCCTTTGTCCCGACATTGAAAGGCCATCGCATCAAACCATCACAAATCAGGGATCTTGTGCCGGAGAATAACAGGGGGATACCCCTTGTACCCCAGATTTTAAGTAAATCACCGGGGGATTTTTCCTTTCTGGCCCGTCACTTGTTTGACCTGGGCTATACCGCCGTCAACTGGAACCTGGGCTGTCCTTTCCCCATGGTCGCTAAAAAGGGCCGGGGGTCGGGCCTGCTTCCTTTTCCCGATAAAATCGAAGAATTTCTAGCGGCAACCATTCCGGCCATACCCAATGCATTGTCCATCAAGCTCCGTCTGGGACGAAAAAATGCCGACGAAATATTCCGGCTTCTCCCCATATTGAACCGCTATCCCCTGAAGGAACTGGTTATCCATCCGCGTATCGGTGTTCAGATGTATGAAGGCGCTATTGATCTGGACACTTTTGAAAAATGCCTGGGCCTGTCAAAGCATACGGTTACATACAATGGGGACATAACCACACTGGATGATTTCATACAGCTGTCTGACCGCTTTACGGGTATAAAAAACTGGATGATCGGGCGGGGGGTAATTGCCAATCCGTTTCTTCCGGCTGTAATCAAAACCGGCAAAGATCCCTTTGAAAATAAAATCGAAATCATGCACTGTTTTCACGACGACCTGTATGGCGGATATCTTAAAATATTTCAGGGCCCGTCACACCTTGTCGAAAGGATGAAAGGGTTTTGGAAATACTTTGCCTTATCCTTTGAAGACAGCCGCAAAATTCAGAAAAAAATCTTCAAAACAAAAACAGCACACCAGTATGAAACCGTGGTCAAGCATTTTTTTGAATCAGAGGCGCGATGGCGTTTAACACGGGCGGAACACCTCGGTTAAACCATATCCAGAGGTGACCTTAAAGCAACGGCATGGGCAAAAACAGGCCCCGTGCAAAGGCACCGTAATTTAATGTTCAGGTGTAGTCTTTTTTCCCTGGTCGTAAGGGGTCGCGCAAAAGACAATTCGCAATTTTAAGTGCCCCCGGAACCGTTTCGCCTTACGGAAGCGTTATCGCAATACGGCCATTATGGCAACCCAGCTTTCCTTTGTTTCAACCTGGCGGATGTCAAAACCGATTTCATCGAGCTTTGACAGCACCTTATCGCGATCTTCCTCAATGATGCCGGAACAGATAAAGATCCCTCCTTTTTGTATCACTTTTTTGATATCGTCCAGCAGCAGCAAGATCACCCTGGAAAGAATATTGGCGGCCACTACATCAAATTTTTTATTTATCACATCAACCAGATTGCCGGTCACTACCTGAAAAATATCCGAATCGATACAATTAAGCTGCAGGTTGTCTCGAGCGACATCCACGGCCACCTCATCTACGTCGACACCGAAAAGGCCGCCGGCGCCGAGCTTTGCGGCGGCAATCATGAGAATCCCCGAGCCCGTTCCGATATCCAAAAATGACTGCCCGGGCAGCAAACAGGTCTCGATCATGCGAATGCAGAGTGCGGTCGTGGGATGGGTCCCGGTACCAAATGCCATGCCCGGATTGATCTCCAGAACAATTTCATCGGGCCGGGCCGAATATTCCCGCCAGGTCGGTTTAACCGTGATACATTCGCTGATTTTTTCCGGCCAGAAATATTCTTTCCAGGATTCGGCCCAGTCCTCATCATTAACCATTCGGGAAACAATACGGGTGGATATCCGGATATGCTGCTGCAGCTGCCGGAGCTCATTTTCCAGAACCATTCGTTTTTCTTCGGGAAATTCATTGTCGGCCCAGAATCCGATCACCGCGTCATATTCCGGCCTCAGTATCGCATCGTCTCCCCAGCCTTCCACTGGTTCATCGTCAGGATCTTCGATGACAACTCCCGTAAGACCCAGATCATGGAAAATCTGGGAAATGAGCTCAGCGGCCTGAAGTTTATTGTCACTGCTGAAAATAACTTTTGTTTCTATCCATTTCATAGTTGCCTGGTCCGAATTTTGTACCCGGTTTTGAGTTTACAGGAGTCCCAACCAATTGGTGGGCGCAGCCCACCCTACGATGGTTGTTGTCCGAAACCTTTAAGCCAGCGGGTTTACCAGTTTTCTTTGGGCGGATTAAAATATCCGTATTTAAGATCGGGAAAAGTGTCACTGATTTTCTTCAAAGCCGTCTGCATGCCCATGGGGGGGCTGTGTTTTGCCGCCTTACCCATAAACTGAAGGTACCGAATCGGATCAAAATTCAAATTGCGCCACTGAACAAAATGAATGGGATATTTTTTTCGAAATTCAATAAAGGCCTCAACCTCTTCCGGGGTATCTGTAAACCCAGGACAGTTGAGATAATTGATGGACACAAATTTACCTTGATCCAGCGCCGTTTCAATGCTCTTTAAAACATCTTTTAAAAAATAGCTCCGAGGCCTGAAGTAAGCGGTATAACACTCTTTACGAAGACTGTTCATGCTTACTCGTATAGAATCGAGTCCCGCATCAAAGAGTCGTTCCATCACTACCGGCAGACTGCCGTTGGTATTCATGTTAATGGTGCCGTCAGCTGTTTTTTCCCGTATCAGATGAAGGGCCGGTTCAATGACATGGGCCGCCAGCAACGGGTCCCCCTCGCATCCCTGGCCAAAGCTCACCACTGCCTTTTTTACGTGGTTGATATGTTCCAGGGCGACCTGGGCAATCTCTTCAGGTGACGGCGTAAAATCGATCCGGTCCTGGCTGTTTATGATTTCACCCGATTCCTGCAGGGATATACAGCCGATGCAACGCGCGTTGCAGGATCTTGAAGTGGGCAATGGCGCCTCATATCGGCCAAGGAAAAAATTTTTTCCGGCCGGGCATCCATATTCCGAAGCACATTTTTCAAGATGTCGGCGCAGCCGGTTTTTCGGCATTATGCCCTGCATTCGATGGATGCCTGCGACAACATTTTTACGCTGCATAAGCCGCAAATCCTGCCGATTTTCACTGTCCACCAG
>Ga0307991_1001581_pt1 | contig 15872 bp, 6 predicted proteins | sample EllFjometagen131_FD_203146 | JGI IMG/M metagenome (GOLD analysis project Ga0307991, IMG submission 203146) | Marine microbial communities from Ellis Fjord, Antarctic Ocean - #131 | ecosystem: Environmental > Aquatic > Marine > Unclassified | place: Southern Ocean | collected 2014-10-08
TAATAGATCAAATTAAAAGTATATCTATGAGTCAAAAAAGGGACAGTACTTCAAATAATATAGATACAGGAATATTCTTGAAGAAGGGTGATTATTTATACCACTATGAATATGAAGACTTTTTTAACTTTTCAAGAGAAGATGAATTGAAGTTTGCTTTAAATTGGGGAAATGCAGATTCAGAAAAAAGTTTTGTAGTATATGATGATGATTCAGTAGTTAAACTATCTGATGTTAGGGCAAAGTCTGGGAATTTTAATACAGCAAAAGAGGGATCATCTCTAACAATAACTTCTTTAGAATTTAGTGTAGTAATTAGCCAAAATACAGAAGTAAAGGATGGAGTGACATATCAAAAAAAATATGCAGATGGAAAAGGACCAAGGGTGACTTTTGATGCTGAGGCTGGAATAGTTGAAAAAGGAACAACGCTTAGATTATCTAGTATTAATGGAAATGAAATAAGATATAGTATAGATAATTCAAATATTGATATTAATTCATTGATTTATACTACTTTATCAGGAATAGATGTAAATGAAAATATTACAGTAAAAGCCAGAGCATATGCAGATGGATGGAAATCAGGGTCTGAATATGAAAAAAAGTATATCATAAATCCAAAGATAACAGGAATAGAAACACCTGTAAATAAAGCAACTGATGTATCTAAAACAACAAATATAGTAATTAAATTTGATAAAAGTATAGCAAGTTTTGGGACTATAGCATTTGAAAATCCAGGAATAACATTTGAAAATGGAATAAATTGTAATATGATACTTAGTCAAGAATTATTAGAAAATGATACATTGACAATAAATCCAGATAATAATTTGATGGAAGAAACAACATATACACTTGTTAAAATAAAAGATTTTATTGATAGTACTGGGCAGGAAATGTCTGAAAGTATTTTAAATAGTGATGATTATTCATTTACTGTAGGAGATGAAACAGCTCCAGAAATCATAGAGATTTCACCTATAGATGATTTGACAAGAATTGCAATATCATCAAATATTGTGATAACATTAAATGAAGCATTAGATGAAGAGACAATAGGAATAGTGAGTTTTAGTGGAAGAACTTATACAGCTGATGAAATATCAATTAGTGGAAATATTATAATGATAAATCCAACATCTAATTTTGTTGAATTATCAGATTATAGCAATATTCAAATAAGTGGGTTTAAAGATACGGCAGGAAATACAATGGTAAGCTATGATGGAACAAATTATAATTTTATTACAGAAGATATAACTTTACCGTCTATAAATTCTTATTCACCTGTTGATGAAACGGGAGAGATAGATTTAGATAGTAATATAAAGATAGTATTTAGTGAAACATTAGATGTATCAGCTATTGGAACTATTAGTTTTCAAACACCAGATATAACATTTGAAAATAGTACTAATTGTGCAATAAGTTTTACTAAAACAAATGTAAAAAATGATACGATAATTATTAATTCAGATGAAAATTTAAAAAGTTCTGCAACATACAGCGTAATAACAATAAATGGATTTAAAGATTTAGCAGGAAATACATTAAATAATCTTGAAAAATCAGATTATAATTTCACTGTGATAGATGCAACAAAACCTGAGGTTAATATAATAACACCAACAACAGGATCAAGTGGACATTCTACAACAGGAAATATAGAAATAATATTTGATGAAAATCTAGATGATTCTATTTTTGGGATAGTCACATTAAAAAGTCCTGCAATTTCATTTGTAAAAGATATAAATTGTAGTATGAGTATAATCGGAAGTTCAATAATAATAACACCAACAACAGGAAAATTAATTGAAAAGACAACATATACAGGAATAAGAATAGAAAACTTTTTTGATTTAAAAGGAAACAAAATGGATATTTATAATGGTGATACATACACTCTAACAACAGGAGATGATATAAAACCAAGTGTAAATGCTTTATATCCATTAAATGGAGATCAAAATATACCAGTAAATACAAGTTTTCAATTTATATTTAATTCTTCATTGGATACAGGTATAAAAGGAAGCTTGGAATTTTTAATACAATCATTAATATTTAATATGGATAATTCTACAATAAGGTTTTCAAAAACAAAATTAGAAAATGATACAATAATAATTGAACCAAATATTGAATTATCGGAGTCAGAAAACTTTTCAAATATAAAGATAACAGGATTTAAAGATACATCTGGAAATGAAATGAATGAATATATAGATAATGGTTATGAAGTAAAAGTAGAAGACATTACAAGGCCGATATTGGGGAGTGTAATAATATCGAGTAGTAATGCAAATGGAAGCTATGCAAAGATTGGAGATACAATTACTTTAAGTATAATATCAAGTGAAGATATATCAATACCTGTAGTAATAATAGCAGGAAAGGCAGCAACTGAAAGTGATGCAGGAGATAGTGATGCTAAAACTTGGAAGGCAACTTATACAATGCAAAACGAAGATATAGAAGGAGTAATACCATTTATAATAGATTTTAAAGATACAAGTGTAAATACTAATGCAGGAGCACAAGTATCAGGACTTACCGCAGGAAGTGGGATTGTTTTTGATAGGACAGAACCTATTGTAAATGCAGGATCAGATGTAAATTGGACAAATGAGGCAGTAAATTTGAATAGTACAAATAGTGATGTAGGGTCAGGGATATCATTATATAGCTGGATAAAAACAAGTGGAACTGGAGAAGTAACATTTAATAAAGAAATAGAGGATCCCATATTTACTGGAGCAGAGGGGATAGAAACAACATATATATTGACATTAACAGTTACAGATAATGCAGGAAATAGTGCAAGTGATGCAGTCGATATAAAATGGGACAAAAAAGTGCCAACTGTAGGAAATAGTGGAATTATTACAACAATAGATGTAACGAGGAAAACTCTTAATTTAAATTGGACAACAGCAAGTGATACGAATACAAGTATAGAAAATTTACAATATAAAGTGGTAAGAGCAAGCTCAAGTGAAACAATAGATACAATAGCAGAAGCGGATGCTAATTCTGGAATAACTTTATTACAGAATTGGACGGCAAATAAAACGAATTTAGATGTAACTGGATTATCAGTAGAGACTAGTTATTGTTTTAATGTAATAATAAAAGACGAAGCTGAGAATAAAGCTATATATATAGTTAAAGTAGAAACTACTTTACCAGCTGAAATGGTAGGATCGGGAACAGAATCAAGTCCATATATGATAATGAGTATAGAGGATTTGGCGGTAATAGGAAAAGGAACAATAGCAGGAGATGGGAAAAATTATACTATGTTAGCTGATTATAAATTAGGAACAGATCTTGATTTTACATCTGACAGTAGCTATCAAAATGCAGAAGGCTTGGATATTTATGATGCAGATAATGATGCAGATACAACGGAAGTGTTGAAGACAGCAATGCTTGAATCATCGGGGTTAGGATTCTACCCAAGAGGTAAGTATGAGACAATTGATGGTAATTTAACAAATAATTGTTTTACCGGTGTATTTGATGGAGGGAATTTTACAATAAGTAATCTATATATAAATAGAATTGAAGAATCACAGGATGTTGGATTATTTGGAAATATAATGGGAGGAGAAATAAAAAACCTAACTTTGGAAAATGCAAAGGTTTTTGGAAAAATGCGGGTTGGAGCGATAGTAGGTACATTATCAAATAAGGGAAGTAATTTACATGTTACTAACGTTAATGTTAGTGGAACTGAAGATTATATTGGGGGAGTTGCTGGAATTGTTTCTGGAAATATAGAAAATTGTACAAGTGATGGGATTGTAAATGGAAGATCTCAAGTAGGAGGAATAATAGGTAATTTTTCAGGGTTTAGTTCTACAGTAACTAAATGTTACTCACTTGCAAATGTAAATGCAAGTATTTATGCTGGAGGAATAATAGGTCTTACATATAAATCAGGAAAGATAAGTGAATGTTATTCTGCAGGAGATGTGACTGCATCAAGTTATGGTGGTGGTCTTGTAGGTCAAGCACAAGTAACTGAAATAGAAAATTGTTATTCAATAGGGACAGTAGAAACAGCATCAACATCGACTTCTTCTAAAATAGGAGGTCTAGTAGGTTATGCCTATAAAGGGGTAGATATTAAAAATTGTTATACAAGTATTAAGAGCATAAATTCAATTGGAAATATAAGTGGAATAGCTGTGAGTAATTCAGTTGTGGATTACACTTCAACAATAATTAATACTATTACTTTTAGTGATAGTATAAGTGGTAATTTGAGTAATACATTTAGAATAGGTAATACAGGAGATTATATTACTTTAACAAATAATTATGCAAATGCGGAAATGCTAAAAAATGGAAGTGTAGTTACAGATGGGGATCTAAATAATAGCGATGGAATGAATATGAGTTCTCTAGAATTTAATAATGAATCTTTTTATACAACGGGTACAAATTGGGATAATGGGTCCGTTTGGGATTTTACCGATGTATGGGAAATGAAAGCTGGAGCAGAAAGACCTACATTGATAAATGTAGGAACAGACGATGGAGTAAGTAATTATGCACCATATGTATCGAACAAGACACTTACAACTAGCGAAATAAGTACTAGTGGGTTGACTGTTACTTGGACAGTAGCAGAAGATAGTATAACAGCACAAAGTAATCTACAGTATTTAGTATATTATTCAACTAATGAAAGTGATGTTGCCGATGTAAGTTCTTGTGAGGAAAATGCGACAGCAGTAGGAAGTTATACATCAAATATTTTAACTAAACAGATTATAGGACTGGAAGAAGGAACAGCATATTATTTCAATGTAATAGTAAAAGATGGAAGTGGTAATAAATCTACATATATGCCTAAAGTAGAAACTACTTTAGTATCTGAAATGGCAGGACTGGGAACAGAGTTAAGTCCATATGTGATAATGAGTATAGAGGATTTGGCAATAGTAGGAAAAGGAACAATAGCTGGAGATGGAAAAGATTATACCGTGTCATCTCATTATGATTTAGGAACAGATCTTGATTTTACATTGGATAGTAGTTATCAAAATGCAGAAGGCTTGGATATTTATGATGCAGATAAGGATGCAGATACAACGGAAGTATTGAAGAGTGCAATGCTCGAATCATCTGGGCTAGGATTCTACCCAATGGGGAAAACTGGTTACTTTAGAGGAGTATTTGACGGAGGCAATTTCACAATAAATAATTTATATATAAATAAAAGTGAAGAAGCATACTATGTTGGATTATTTGGAACTGTAACTGGAGTTGTAAAAAACTTAACTTTGGCAAATGCAAAGATTTTTGGAAAAAGTAATGTTGGAGGAATAGCAGGTAAATTGGCTACTGGAACTAATTTACATGTTACTAATGTTAATATTAATGCAACTGGAATTCAGGTTGGAGGAATTATTGGAGATGGTTCTAATGCAAATATAGAAAATTGTACGAGTGAAGGGGTTATAAATGGAATTGGTACAGTAGGAGGAATAGCAGGCTTTTCTCAAGGTACTATAATAAATAAATGTTATTCAACTGCGAATATAAATGGAAATGATCAAGTAGGAGGTATAGTAGGTCGTACATATGATTTGGGAAAGATAAGTGAATGTTATTTTGCAGGAAATTTGACTGCATTAAATGACGGTGGTGGAATTGTAGGGCAAACAAAAATAACTGTAATAGAAAATTGCTATTCAATAGGTACAATAACAACATCATCATTAACTTCTTCTAAAATGGGAGGTATAGTTGGAGGGGTTTATTGGGGAGGATATATTAAAAATTGTTATACTACTATAAATAGTATATCAGATGGAATGATAAGTGGAATTGCTTGTAGTGAATCAAATGAGGATTATACTTCAACAATAATGAATACTATTGCTTTTAGTGACAGTATAAGTGGTGATTTGAGTAATTTATTTAGAATAGGTAATACCGGAGATTATATTACTTTGACAAATAATTATGCAAATGCAGAAATGCTCAAAAATGGAAGTGTAGTTACAGATGGTGATCTAAATAATAACGATGGAATGAATATGAGTTCTCTAAAATTTAATGATTCATCTTTCTATACAACGAGTACAAATTGGGATAGTGGATCTGATTGGAATTTTACCGATATATGGGAAATGAAAGCTGGAGCAGAAAGACCTACATTGAGAAATGTAGGAACAGACGATGGAGTAAGTAATTATGCACCATATGTGTCGAACAAGATGCTTACAACTAGCGAAATAAGTATTAGCGAGTTGACTGTCAGTTGGACAGTAGCAGAAGATAGTATAACAGCACAAAGTAATCTACAGTATTTAGTATATTATTCAACTAATGAAAGTGATATTGCAGATGTAAGTTCTTGTGAGGCAAATGCGACAGCAGTAGGAAGTTATACATCTAATATTTTAACTAAACAGATTACAGGACTGGAAGAAGGAACAGCATATTATTTCAATGTAATAGTAAAAGATGAAAGTGAGAATAAAGCTATATACACAGCTAAAGAAGAAACTACTTTAGTATCTGAAATGGCAGGATCGGGAACAGAAGTAGATCCATATGTGATAATGACTATAGAGGATTTGGCAATAATAGGAAAAGGAACAATAGCAGGAGATGGAAAAAATTATACAATGTCAGCTGATTATAAATTAGGAACAGATCTTGATTTTACATCTGATAGTAGTTATCAAAATGCAGAAGGCTTGGATATTTATGATGCAGATAATGATGAAGATGTAACGGAAGTATTAAAGACAGCAATGCTTGAATCATCGGGGTTAGGATTCTATCCAATTGGTAAGTATGAGACAATTGATGGAAGTACAATAAATAATTGTTTTACAGGAGTATTTGATGGAGGCAATTTTACAATAAGTAATCTATATATAAATAAAAGTGAAGAAACATATGATGTTGGATTATTTGGAGTTGTAACTGGAGGAGTAAAAAACTTAACTTTGGTAGATGCAAAGATTTTTGGAAAAAATAATGTTGCAGCGATAGCGGGTAGATTAAAAAATGGAATTAATTTACATGTTACTAATGTTAATATTAATGCAACTGGAAGTTCTGTTGGGGGAATTACTGGAAGTGGTTATTATGCAAATATAGAAAATTGTACGAGTGAAGGGATTATAAATGGAATTTCTAAAGTAGGTGGAATAATGGGGAGTTCTGAAGGTACTAGTTCAATAATAAATAAATGTTACTCAACTGCGAATATAAATGGAAGTAGTTATGTAGGAGGGATAGTAGGTTATACATATAATTCTGGAAAGATAAGTGAATGTTATTTTGCAGGAGATTTGACTGCATCAAATGAAGGTGGTGGACTTGTAGGGCGAGCACAAGTAACTGCAATAGAAAATTGCTATTCAATAGGGACACTAGAAACACCATCAACATCGACTTCTTCTAAAATGGGAGGTCTAGTAGGTTATGTATTTAAAGGGGTAGATATTAAAAATTGTTATTCAAGTACTAAGAATATAAATTCAGATGGACTGATAAGTGGAATTTCGATTAGTAATTCAGTTGTGGATTATACTTCAACAATAATGAATACTATTGCTTTTAGTGATAGTATAAGTGGTAAAGTGAGTGATACATTTAGGATAGGGAATTCAGGAGATTATATTACTTTGACAAATAATTATGCAAATACTGAAATGCTCAAAAATGGAAGTGTAGTTATAGATGGGGAGCTAAATAATAGTGATGGACTGAATATGAGTTCGCTAGAATTTAATAATGAATCTTTTTATACAACGGCTGAAAATTGGGATAGTGGATCTCTTTGGGATTTTACCGATATATGGGAAATAAAAGCTGGAGCAGGAAGACCTACATTGATAAATGTAGGAACAGATGATGGAATTAATAATTAAGTTTAATAAAACTACCACATTAAGTGGTAGTTTTGATTTCATTATTTTCTCCCCTTGTAATCTTTTTTGATATGCAAGAGTATCATTTTTTACTTATTTTTCTAGTTTTTTATGTTAAAATTTCTTAGCCTAATGGCTATGGAGCCATACCCCCTAAAGTCTATTTTTCTTATTTTGTAATATCACAAAATAAATTTGATGTTTATGTAATAGTTATAGTATAATTAATATATATAAACATTTAAAATAGGATATTTCAGAATATCATTATTAAATAAAAAAATAGACAAACAAGAATTAGATCTTGATTAGTAAATTGAAAAATAAAAGGTGGGGGGAAATATGAAAAAAAAGATACCAATAGGAATAGATGATTTTGATAAATTAATAAGAGAAAATTATTATTTTGTTGATAAATCTCTTTTTTTAAAAGAAATAATAGAAACAGAAAGTTCAGAAACCATATTATTGCCAAGACCAAGAAGATTTGGAAAAAGTTTAAATATGTCAATGATGAAATATTTTTTTATAAATAAAAATGCTGAAAAAAACAGAGAACTATTTAAAGGACTATTGATAGAAAAAGAAGAAAGTGTAATGGAATTACAAGGTAAATACCCTGTAATATATATAAGTTTTAAAGATGTAAAAGAACTTAATTGGAATAAATGTTTTGAAAAAACAAAAAATTTAATTCAAAATGTATTTAGCGATTATGAATATTTATTAAAAGATGAAAATTTAAGTATTGTAAAAAAAAGAAAATTAGAAAAAATTATTTTAGATGAAGCAAATCAATCAGAATATGAAGAAAGTCTGAAATTGTTAAGTGAGCTTTTATATGATTATCATGGAATAAAACCAATAGTATTAATAGATGAATATGACCAACCGATAATAGCTTCTCATCTTAATGGATATTATAAAGAGGGAATTAGTTTTTTTAGGAATATGTATAGTGCGGTATTAAAAGATAATGTAGCACTTAAAAAGGCTGTAATGACCGGAATTTTAAGAGTGGCAAAAGAAAGTATATTTAGTGGATTAAATAATTTATGGGTAGATAGCCTTTTAAATAATAAAATAAACTTTTTTGGATTAAGCGAAAATGAAGTGAAAGAAATGATTAATCATTATGAAATCGATTATAAAATGAAAGATATAAAAGAATGGTATAATGGTTATGTTTTTGGAAAAGATTTAGTATATAATCCTTGGTCAATAATAAGCTTTATAAAATCAGAAGAATTAAGACCACATTGGGTAAATACAAGTAGTAATGATCTTATTAAAGAAAGTTTAAGCAATATAAGTAAAGTAGATTACAATAAATTAATAGATTTAGCAGATCAAAAATCAATTAATGTTATTATTGAGGAAAATATCAGTTTAGAAATGATTGATAATCCTGAAGTAATATGGAATTTAATGTTATTTAGTGGATATTTAACATTAAATAATAAAAAAGAGCTCGTTTTTCCAAATAAAGAAGTTAGAAATTTTTATACAGAACAATTTAAAAAACTTGCAGGATATAATGCAAATACCTTTAATAGTTTATTAAATTATTTAATCAAAAAAGATCTTAAAAATTTCAAAGGATTATTAGGAGAATTATTTTTAACAGCCGTAAGTTATTATGATGTAGGAAAAGAAGAAAAATATTATCACAATTTAATATTGGGATTTGTATTTGGATTAGAAGATAGATATATTATAAAATCAAATAGAGAATATGGAACAGGAAGAGTAGATTTATTATTGAAATCAAAAGATGGAATATTACCAAATTATATATTTGAATTTAAGGTAAGTAAAAAAGAAGAAGAGTTAGAAAAAGATGCAAAAAAGGCATTAGCTCAGATAAAAGAAAAAATTTATGGAATAGAGTTAGAAAAGCCTGTAAATATAGGAATATCTTTTTTTAAAAAGAAAATTAAAATATTAGTAGAAGAAGATTAAATATGAAAAAAGTATTAATAATAATATTGGCATTATCAATCAATCTATATTCTTTTGGAATCGAGGCTATATATGCACCAAGTATTTTTAATAACAATGTTTTTGAGAATAGAGTCAGAGTAATAACAGAAAATATTATTTTTTATAATGTGTTGTATGATAAACTTAATGAGGAATTGTTAGAAAAACAGAAAGGTTTAATAAAAGATAAAATGAAGAACTCTTTAAAAATTGCAAGGAAAGAATTTTATGATTTGCAAGCAAAATATGAAAATGATAGAAAATTTAAACAAAATTATGATAAGTTATTTAGAAAAGTAAATGCCGGTTTGGAAGGTAATGCAATAAAGGCAATCAATAAAGAACTTGATATAAGAACAAAGGATCCTATTTTTAAAATTAATTTAGAAAAAGAAGATTCTGTTTATAAATTTTATAACGCTTTTATAAATGAATTAACTAAACCTCAAATTTTCCCCAAGAGTACTTAGTGAAATAGGTGTATTTGATGAAAGAGAAAAACTAGGGTTTGAAATTAATAATAGAGAGGTTGCTTTAACATTTGATGATGGTCCATCAAAGCAGACAGGTATAAAAACAAAATATTTTAGAGCCTCTTATGGCAGTAGAGATAAAAAAGTAGCAGAAATGACTTTAACAAAAGATGATTATCATATACTGTGGAATATAGATTCTCAAGATTGGAGCAGTAAATTTCAAAGGAAATTATCGCAGAAAGAGTTATTAGGCTTATGTATCTTTATAATGGTGGAATAATATGTTTTCATGATATAAATAATTGGATTAGAAGAAGTTTATAAATGAATTTACAACAACTAATTTTAATATCCCTTGTAACAGATGCAAAAAAAATTGGAAATATGTTCTCTCGGTCTACAGCCAGAAATTATCGTATCTTAATATTTAAGATAGTTTCGGAGAAAGTACCTTAAATGCTTTTAATTAATAAAGTCCTAATTTTATTAGATTTTACAATTTTTGTTAGGAATATTAGAATTTCTTGTAAAATGGTATTAATAACAATAAATAATGAAAAATAATAAGTGAACAGATATTATTTTTCATCTAATTGTTCTATCCACTCCCAATTATCAGAAATTCCATATTTAATATGTTTATCTATGATAGATATATATCTCAATACTGCTTTATCATTAGGGCACAATAAAAGGCTTTCTTCAAAAACTGATTTTGCCTCGAGCAAATTCTTGTTTTTCAATAAATCAATGCCCTTCTTCATATATGGTATAGTTTTCATTTTCAAATCCATTATTTTTTTTGGTAACCCATCAAGAATTTCATATATAGTCACCGGAACTTTTTTCCCAATTACTCTAACAGTACTTATCAATCTATAGTGAAATTTAGAGTGGGTCTTTATTTTATCTAATACTTGTTCACTAATTGCGATAGTTATACCAAAATGTTTAGTCAGAGTCTCAAGTCGTGAAGCAAGATTTACATTATCGGATATAGCCGTAACATCCATACGAGATTCCTCTCCTACTGTACCCAAAATTAAATTACCAACATGAATACCAATACCAATAACAATAGGACTATGTCCTAAATCCGCTCTCTCATTATTAAGTATATTTATTTCATTCAACATAGCAATGGCGGATGAAATTGCATCCTCTACAGGTCCTGAAAAAAGTGCCATGATAGAATCTCCTATATATTTGTCGACAACACCACTATTATTTCGTATAATAGGACTGATTCGTTTAAGATAGTTATTAATAAAATTAAAATTATCTTCAGGAGACATTCCTTCAGACAGACTCGTAAAACCACGAATATCAGAAAATAATATAGTCATGTTTTTTTGAACATAATCATTCAAATTTATATTGATAACATTTTCTTTCTCCAGCAATTCCAAGAACTCAGCTGGTACAAATCTGTGATATGCTTCATTCAATATTTTCAAATTTTGATAACTTTTTTGAAGCTTTTGATACTCTGTTACAAGTTTTGTATCGTGACCTGTGAGTCTCTTATTTAAAAAGGAACATATTTTTTTCAAACAACATTTGGAATTACAAATATATTTGGTGAATGTCTCTTCTGGTATCTCAATTATTACTGAATCAACCAGTGTTTTTATAGTTGTAGATCTCTTTATCTTCTGCATTAATGCCATAAGCGCAAAAAAATGATTTTCTTCTATTTCAGAAAGGACTACACTATTTTTAGAAGTTTGAACCCGCCCGCTATATATCAAAAACATAGATTTATTGTAAGTATTTTCAACGCAAACAATTTCTTCTTTGGGGATATTTCGTATTATAATTTCTTTAAACAAATCCTGCAGTTCTGCATCTGATAATAGTGAAATAACATTAAAGTTTTTTAAAATTTTCCAGTCAATTTTTTCTAATAGTGTTTTATTTTGCATTTGACTATACATCCTTGTTTTGTAATTTAGAATTATTCAGAATTATATCTTCAAGTATTTTTACAGCATCCTCAATAAATTTAGAGCACCTTTCTTGATTTAAATTGTCATCATTAAATTTCTTTTTGCCTTCCTCACTATTTAAATTACATCCTAGTAGTTCAATACAATCTGTGTCATTATAATATTGTGAAAATTTATCAGAAAAATCTTTTACAATCCCATAGACCTTACCTTTTTGTTTCACATCTTTCTCGTCAGAAAATCCGTACAGATAACTAATAACCATAAAGGCACCAGTAATCGCACCGCATGTTTTTTGCAGTTTACCCATACCAGCACCAAAACCACTACTTATTCTTAATAAGATGCTCTCATCTATTTTTAATATATCTGCAAATACAACAACTACCGCCTGTGAACAAGAAAATCCATTTTGAAATACCTCTACAGCTCTATCTGATCTCATACTCATATTATTAACCTCCATATTTTTTTTAATCGTATTAATAGAAACTACTTTAAACCTGTGTATCATTTCATCATATTATAACATATTATACACAGGTTTTTCAAATAAATTTATTTGAAAATATCAGTGTTTATTAAGATCAAGTAGGTAGGGCAGATTGGGATATAATTATGGTTGGTAAGGCTTATACAAAATAATAACGAGTTAACTTAAATACAAAATAGAGCTTTAGATATAATGACCTTAAATAAATTGAATTGTTTATTTTTTTAACGTGTCTAATAAGAGAATATTTTTTGTAATAAAGACTGACAGTTCTTTTTTAATCTTATTTTTTGTAAAAATCATATGAAAATCCAAAAAACAAACATCTTCTAAAAGATCGAAATCAAGATTTTTATCACATAGGATATCTCTTCCATAAATGTATTATAGCCAATATTTGTTAAACAATTAGTGCTTGAGACTAATTGTTTTTAATGTTTTAATTTTATTTTAGAACTATTTATTTCCAATAAAACTCTAAAAAACGAGATATTGATTAAAAATGAATCAATAATGTTTAAAAATAGGGTTGACAACTCAAAAAATAAGTGGTATACTCTTAATATAGAAATATTACACGTGTACGAAAGAAAAATACGAACCAAGATTACCCACAAATATAGATGACTAAAACATCAAAAAAGTATGAAGAAGATATATATTTAAAAGAAGTTGAAGAGAATTAAAATATATATTATAGCCACCTAAAGGTGGCATAATTTTGACCATACATCGTACACGCGGACGGGAGATGAAAATGAATACAACTGATATAGCAAAATTAGCTGGTGTGTCCAGAGGCACTGTATCAAGAGTAATAAATAATAAGCCTGATGTAGCAGAAAAGACAAGAAAAAATATAGAGAAAATAATAAAAGACTATGGATTTACTCCAAATAATTCTGCAAGAAACTTAGTTGGGAAATCAAATAATATAATTGAATTATTTGTAGCTGATTTGAAAAGTAGGGATGAAAATAATCCTTGGTTAGCGCAAAAGGCACCATATTTTATGTCCTTTATTACTGCAACAATTGGTGAAGCTAAAAAGTTTGGATATAAAGTTTTAGTAAATATTGTTACAGATCAAAGTGAATATAAATCATTAGAAACAGATTTTAAAAACAAAACAATTTCTGGTGGGATATTTATTGGATTTGATAGTGGAATAGAACATTTGTGGGATTTGGCTAAAAAAAATTATAATTTAGTATTTATCGATCAATTCTTTTTTGATGAATATAAAGATAAAAATATTATATCTTTAAAAATCGATGATGACGAAGGAGGATATAAGGCTACAAAATATTTAATCAAAATGGGGCATAAGAAAATATTGCATATACATGGTAGTAAAGGAAGGCTTTCTTCATCTCTTAGAATTGAAGGTTATAAAAGAGCTTTGGAAGAATTTGAAATTGAATTTAATAAAGACTATTTAGTTGATGGTGATTATTTAGAAAGTAGTGCATATAGAGGAATGTTAGATATATTAGAGAATAATAAAATAGAAAATCCAACAGCAGTTTTTGCTGGAAATGATATAATGGGATATGGAGTAATAAAAGCAATTAGAGAAAAAGGATTAAAAATTCCAGAAGATATATCAGTAATGGGATATGATAATGACCCACTAGGGAAATATCTTGTTCCAAGGCTTACGACAATGGAAGTACCACTAGAAAGAGTGTCAAAATTTTGTATAGAAAACTTAATAAATCAAATTGATAAAAAGAAAAATGAAAAAGAAAAAACATTTAATGTTACTCTTGTGGAAAGAGAAAGTGTACAGAAAATCTATTAATGAATACTTGTTTACTTTTTATTTTAAAATTGGCAATGATCAAGTTAATTTTAAAAAATTGATATAGGAACTTTTATACAAGCTAACCGTACACGTGTACGGTTAGTGAAAACAATTTTATTTGGGAAATATAAAACAATTATAAGGTTATATTTAAATAAAATTTTAAATATAACAACAAAAAACTAGGGAGGTTTCAAATGAAAAAAGGATTATTTTTAGGATGTATGTTAGTTTTGTTAGTGGGAGTATTTAGTGTCTCTGAAGGTGGAATATTTGATATTTTTAAGAAAAACGATGCTGGTAAAACGAAGAAAGTTGAAGAATTAGTAATGTGGAATTCACAATTTGTAACAGAATGGGCGGGAAGAGAAGAATCATCAAAATATTTTAAAGACAATACTAAATTAAAGGTAAGCAGTGATTTTGGACCATCTCTTTATAGAGATATGTCACAAAAATTTATAATTCAAGCAAAAACTGGAAAGCCAGATGTTATTGAAGGAACATTAGAACAACTATTTAGTTATGCTAAAGCGGGTCTTTTAATGCCGATTGATGAACAATTTTATTCAGATTCAGAATCAGAAAATTATAATGCAAATGTTTTAGATCCATTAAAAGTAGATGGAAAACTTTATGGAATACCTTACAATACTAATGTAAGATTATTACTTTATAGAAAATCTATATTTAAAAAATACGGATTAACTCCTCCAACTAATTGGGAAGAATTAGTAAAAACAGCTGCATTTATTAACAAAAAAGAAGCTAATATGGAAGGATTTGTTTTTACAACTAAAACTAGAGAAGTAAGAGCATTCCAAGAATTTATGTCTTTTTATTTACAATTAAACAAACATATGTTTAAAGTAACCGATGGAAAAGTTGATTATGTTGCTACAGAAGCACAATTAACTCAAGTATTACAACTTTATTATGATATGTTCTTCCAAGGTGCAATTAGTCTTGAAGCAAGAGGTGGAGATTGGAAAGCAACAGATTATGGATACACTAATGGAAACTGTGCAATGTCTACAATCGGACCATGGATTTGGGGACATAGATATGAAGATCCAGCAAGAGGAGATGTTTTGGATGATACTGGTGTAATTCAACTTCCAGTAGCTAAAAATGGTACTCCTGCTACATATATGGAAATAAAACCAATGATGATTAATAAATTTACAAAACAACCAGAAAAAGCATATGAATTATTGAAAGAATCAACTTCAAAAGGTTTGCAAATAGTAA
>Ga0307991_1001582_pt1 | contig 15869 bp, 14 predicted proteins | sample EllFjometagen131_FD_203146 | JGI IMG/M metagenome (GOLD analysis project Ga0307991, IMG submission 203146) | Marine microbial communities from Ellis Fjord, Antarctic Ocean - #131 | ecosystem: Environmental > Aquatic > Marine > Unclassified | place: Southern Ocean | collected 2014-10-08
AAATAAGGGATGTTCTTTGCTGCTCTACGCATCAATACATCATCATCCTTCAAAATAAGAGTTGTTCTTTTTTCGTCACACTTGAAATTCTTCAATATGGCAGAGAGATCTTTAGTTTTGCCGTTTTCACTTGTAAAGTCTTCAACTACAACCAGACGTTCATCTTGAACACCTTTTGAAAGAAGACTTCTCAAAGCTAAACGCTTCATCTTCTTAGGTAGTTGATAACTATAATCACGAGGTTTAGGTCCAAAAATGGTACCACCACCAACATGTACAGGAGACTTTTTATCACCGAAACGTGCATTACCAGTTCCCTTCTGCTTGAAAGGCTTAGTATTGCTGTAATTGACCTCAGCACGGGTCTTGGTGCTTGCTGTACCAACACGGCGATTAGCAAGCTCATTGTTTACGGCATAATATATACATCCGTCACTAACTTCACAATTAAATACTCTTTCATTTAATTCGATAGTTTTGACTTCGCTGCCGTCTGTAGAAAAGACTTTATATTCCATAATCTCTCGCACCTACTTCTTGATCGCTTTATTAACGATGACTACGCTTTGAGAGGGACCAGGAATTGCACCTTTTACCATTAGTACCTGCATGATTTCATCTACACGAATCACTTTTAGATTCTGTACTGTTGCTCTGTCACCACCCATACGTCCAGCCATATTACGGCCTTTAAATGTACGAGAAGGTGTAGCTGCCATACCAGTACCACCGATATCTCTGTGGAACTTTGAACCGTGGGTTGCTCGTCCTCCAGAAAAACCGTGGCGCTTCATACCACCAGCGAATCCCTTACCTTTTGAGGTACCTGTTACGTCAACGAATGTAGAATCTTTAAATATATCTACGCCTAATTCGTCGCCAACTTTTACTTCCTTTTCATAGCCGCGAAATTCAATAACATTTTGCTTTGGTGCACATGTATCTTTGAATTGGCCTGCGAAAGGTTTAGTAATGGTGCTCTTCTTTTTGTCAACTGAACCTAAGATTGCAGCTTCATAGCCGTTCTTTTCTTGGGTTCTCTGATCGATGACAACATTGCTCTCAAACTTTATAACAGTCACAGGAGTGAGTCTGCCTTCAGCATCAAACACCTGTGTCATTCCAATTTTTTTGCCGATAAGCCCTAACATTTCTTACCTCACCTCTTTACTGCTTAATCTCTACATCAACACCGGCTGGAAGCTCAAGCTTCATTAGTGCATCCATAACCTTAGACGTAGGATCTAAAATATCAATTAATCGCTTATGAGTTCTCATTTCAAACTGCTCACGGGACTTTTTATTGACATGGGGCGATTTCAGGACAGTGTACTTGTTAATACGAGTTGGGAGAGGTACCGGACCTGAAACTTTTGCACCGGCCTTTACTACTGTCTGAACGATTGCTTTTGAGCTTTGTTCTACAAGCTCAACATCAAAACCTCTCAATCTGACTCGAATTCTTTCTTTAGCCATTATTCCTCCAAAAAACGGGTCTTGTCAGGTATTACTACCGACAAGACATTCGATGTAAGAACTACTCGATAATTTCTGTAACTTGACCAGAAGCAACGGTTCTACCACCTTCACGAACTGCGAAGCGTAAACCTTTATCCATAGCTACTGGGTGAATTAGTTCAACATTGAAAGTTGTATTATCACCAGGTAAAACCATTTGTTTGTCTGCTGGTAATTCTACAGAACCTGTAATATCTGTTGTTCTAAAGTAGAATTGTGGACGATATCCTGTAAAGAATGGTTTGTGACGTCCGCCTTCTTCTTTATTAAGTACATAAACTGTACCAACAAACTTATTATGTGGAGTAATAGATTTAGGAGCTGCAAGTACTTGACCACGTACAACGTCTTTTTTATCAACACCACGTAATAGTGCACCAATGTTATCACCTGCTTGACCTTCGTCTAACAATTTATTGAACATTTCTACACCTGTACATACTGAGGCTCTTGTTTCTTTGATACCGACGATTGATACTGGATCATTAACATGAACTACACCACGTTCGATACGACCTGTTACAACTGTACCACGGCCTGAAATTGAGAAAATATCTTCAATTGGCATTAAGAATGGTTTATCAACAGCTCTATCTGGTAGAGGAACATATTCGTCCATAGCAGTTAATAATTCTTCAATACATTTGGTTTTTTCTGGATCATCAGGATTGTTTAATGCATCAAAAGCTGAACCACAAACGATAGGACAATTATCACCATCAAAACCGTTTAAAGTTAAAAGATCTCTCATTTCTTCTTCAACTAGTTCGATTAAATCTGGATCATCTACTTGGTCAGTTTTGTTAACAAAAACAATGATTGAAGGAACACCAACTTGTCGAGCAAGTAAGATGTGTTCTTTTGTTTGTGCCATAGCACCGTCTGTTGCAGCTACTACAATAATTGCACCATCCATTTGAGCTGCACCAGTAATCATATTTTTGATGTAGTCAGCGTGACCTGGACAGTCAACGTGTGCGTAGTGTCTTTTATCAGATTGATATTCAACGTGACGAGTGTTGATAGTAATACCACGAGCTTGCTCTTCTGGAGCATTATCGATTGCATCATAAGCTAGAGCTTTGTCACCAAATTTTCTAGCACAGTGCATTGTAATTGCTGCGGTAAGGGTAGTCTTACCGTGGTCAACGTGACCAATAGTACCAACATTAACGTGAGGCTTATTTCTCTCAAACTTCTGTTTAGCCATCTTTTCCTCCTTGTGCCGTATAACGGTCACAAATAAATTAATATGCACCTATAAAGGTCATTTATCCTTCATAGTTCAAAGAGACAAACTAATATTAATCTATATAGTAAAAGAGGGCTTCCAGAGGTCGATAATATAAAATATAACCGACATAGCTTAAGTTTGAAAAAAAACTTTAGTTCTGGAACCTTCAAAGACTATAAAAAGATAATCTGTTTGGCTCGCTTTCACGCGGGGGGACAAAAAGTCACCACAGACGTGAACCTTTGTTAATATAGTAAAATACAATATTAATGTCAACACCCAGTTGGTTGTATTCATTTATATTAAAAAATATAATCCTACTATATCCTAATTAAAGACTTTATGCTAAAAAAAATATTTTTTTAGTGTAAAAAGAATTTATTTTAGATAGAAAATAACAAGCAACTTGATTGTTGCTTGCTATATTTACATATTTCGCAATTACCATCTGAAATGAGTAAAAGCTTTGTTTGCTTCGGCCATTCTGTGTGTATCTTCTTTCCTCTTGAAAGCAGAACCAGTATTTCCAAAAGCATCTAGCAATTCACTAGATAGTTTTTCACTCATTGAGCGACCATTGCGCTTTCTAGCAGCTGAGATTAACCATCTCATTGCTAAAGCTTCACTTCTTACAGTATTAATTTCAACAGGTACTTGATAAGTTGATCCACCAACACGGCGAGATTTAACTTCAACTACAGGTTTTATATTTTCAAGAGCTTTCAAGAAAACATCTAAAGGTTTTTCATCTGATTTCTGTTCAACTGTTGCTAATGCTGTATAAACAATTTTTGTGCTAACGGATTTTTTACCATCTACCATCATTTGACGGATAAACTTTTCAACAATAATATTTCCATATTTTGCATCAGGTGAAATTTCACGTTTTATAGCTGCTTTTCTTCTTGACATATCTTACTCCCCTTAAGCCTTAGGCTTCTTAGCGCCATACTTAGAGCGACTTCTCCTACGATCCGCAACACCAAGGGTATCCTTTGCACCACGAACAATATGATAACGTACACCAGGAAGGTCCTTTACTCTACCACCACGTAGTAAAACTACTGAGTGTTCTTGTAAATTATGTCCAATTCCAGGGATATAAGCAGTTACTTCAATTCCGTTTGATAAACGTACACGAGCTACCTTTCTAAGAGCAGAGTTAGGTTTTTTTGGAGTTACTGTCATAACTCTTGTACAAACACCACGCTTTTGAGGGCAACTTTCAAGAGCAGGAGACTTAGTCTTGTTTAACTGAGTTTTTCTCCCTTTTCTGATTAGCTGATTAATAGTAGGCATCTTTTAGATACACTCCCTTTTTAAAATTCGCGATCCACTCAAATCTCACATTTCGGGGATCTATACTCTTCTTATAAGAGAAAAATATTTCCAATAAAAAAGTAGCCAGCATGAATACGACTAGGTTTTCACTAATAAACTCTACAGAAGGACATTATGCCAACAGGCATAATATCCGACATATTATTTATTAAACATTAGTTGCATCAGCTACTTTTTTTAAATTACCATTTTCTTCAATTCCCATCTCTACTGCCATACTTTCACGTCGTTTAGCAACTTGTTCTTGTTCTGCTTCTTGAGAATTTAACAAAAGGGCTTCGTCTTCGAGTTGAACATTTCTATATCTCTTCATACCTGTTCCAGCTGGAATCAAGTGTCCAATAACTACATTTTCTTTCAATCCTCTTAACTCATCTGTTTTACCCGCAATTGCGCTTTCTGTCAAGACCTTAGTAGTCTCTTGGAAGGAAGCTGCAGATAAGAATGACTCAATTGATAATGCTGCTCTAGTAATACCAAGAAGTAAAGGTTTTGCAACAGATGGCTGACCACCTTCTCTAACAACCCTTTGATTTTCACTTTGGAAACGCTGTTTATCAACTTGTTGTCCATGAACTAATTCAGTATCACCAGCAGAAACAACTTCTACCTTTTTAAGCATTTGACGAACAATAACACCCAAGTGTTTATCATTAATATCTACACCTTGCATTCTGTAAACAGCTTGAACTTCATCAACCAAGAAGGATTGAAGAGCATTTTCACCCTTAATATTTAAAATATCATGTGGATCTATAGCTCCGCCACACAAGCGTTCCCCAGCTTCTACACTATCGCCATCTCTGACAAGCATGTGTTTATTCATCGGTATTACATGTTTATAACTAGTATCATAAGAATCTCTTACTCTTACAATAATCTTACCTTTTGCAACATTTCCAATTTCTACAACACCAGAAACTTGAGCTAGTACTGCAATAATTTTAGGTTTTCTTGCTTCAAACAATTCACCAACACGTGGTAGACCACCAGTAATATCTGCAGTCTTAGTTCCACTCTTGATAAGTTTAGCAAGAATATCCCCAACTTTTACTTGCTGGTTATCTTCACAAGTTAAGTAAGTACCACCAGGTAGTTGATAATTTACAAGTATTTCACCTGCTCCATTAGCACCTGAAGTTATTGTTATTTTAGGTTGTAAATGTTCTAGTTTGTGCTCCGTAATTCTTCTTTGAATATTCCCTGTTTCTAGGTTCTTTTCTTCAACCATAGTTGAACCTGCAGTAATGTCAACAAAATGAACAAAACCGTCAAACTCACTAATAAAGGGTTCACTAAAAGGGTCAAAAGAAACAATAGATTTTTCAGCGGGTATATAACTACCAACTTGAACATCCCGCTCTATTTCTGATCCAGTTTTGATTACTACTTTTTGAGATTTACCTACTATTAAAATTTTCTTTACAATAATTTTTACAATACCATTTTGAGTGCTAGAAACAATTTCATCAGGACTTCCTTTCTTAGTATATAAAGGAGTTCCTTTGGCAATTGTATCGCCTTCTTTAACTAATAACTTAGCATAAGATCCATGTTTAATTTCTGAAGCAACAACATCATAGAAAAGGAAGCCTTTTCTTGAGAATATTCTCATGCCATCATCTCTTGTTACAAAGTGACCTTCAATTGAAGTAACAATAATAGGATATTTCAATGAAACTGTATTATCTTCAGAAGATGTAGAAGCAGTACCACCAATGTGGAAAGTTCTCATAGTTAACTGAGTTCCAGGTTGACCAATTGATTGTGCAGCTATTGTTCCAACAGCTTCACCAATTTCAACAGATCTATTTGTTGCAAGGTTTCTACCATAACATTTTCTACATACACCATGTTTTGCTTCACAAGTAAGTACAGTTCTCAAGAATACTTTTTCAATTCCAGCATCTTCTAGTTTTTTAGCAATCACTTCATCAATTTCTACATTAGCAAGAGCAATTACTTCACCAGTAAATGGATGGTGAACAGTTTCAACTGGACAACGACCAACAATACGTGAGCTTAAAGCTTCAACAAGGTCGTCTCCATCTTTAAGAGCTTCAATCCAAATACCATTAATTGTATGACAATCATTTTCATTAACAACAACGTCTTGTGATATATCAACTAGACGACGTGTCAAATAACCAGCTTCAGCAGTTTTTAGAGCTGTATCAGATAAACCTTTACGAGCTCCGTTTGTTGAAATAAAGAACTCAATAATTGAAAGACCTTCTTTAAAGTTAGATTTAATTGGGAATTCAATAACATCACCAGTTGGTTTTGCCATCAGCCCACGCATACCACCTAATTGCCTAATCTGAGTTTTACTACCACGAGCACCAGAGTCGGCCATCAAGAATAATGGGTTAAATCCATTTTGACTTTCTTTTAAGTCTTTCATCAATTCATCTGCTAATTTTTCATTAGCATCGGTCCAAACTTCAATTACACGGTTATAACGTTCTTCCGAAGAAATACTTGCAAGAACACTATATTGCTTTTTGATTTGTGCATGCTTTTCAGATGCTTCTTTCATTATTGCAACTTTAGCAGCTGGAATTAACATATCGGATAAACCGATAGTTGCGCCAAAAACAGTTGCAAACTTAAATCCAATATCTTTAACAGCATCCAACATTTGAACAGCAACAGAGTTTTTCTTATTAGCAATTGTAGTACCAATTAACTTCTTAAGCTCTTTATCACCTAAACAAAGGTTTTGGAATTCAATACCTTCCGGTAATACTGAATTGAAAATAACTCTACCTGGAGTTGTTTCAATTTTCTCACCATTAGGTAATCTATATCTAATTTTAGCATTGTAGGATAAAATTCCACTATCAATAGCTAATTCAATTTCACTTAAACTATCATAAAAATGGTTTTGTCCTTTTGCATTTTTCATCTCACGTGTTAAATAGTTAACACCAAGAACCATGTCTTGTGATGGGAATACAATTGGTTTACCGTTTGCAGGGTCAAGCAAGTTTGTAGCACTTAACATAAGTGTCCAACACTCTAATTGAGCTGCTTGAGTTAAAGGTACATGAACAGCCATTTGATCCCCATCAAAGTCAGCATTAAATGCATGACAAACTAATGGGTGAAGTTTAATAGCTTTACCATCAACTAATACAGGTTCAAAAGCTTGAATACCTAATCTGTGAAGTGTAGGTGCTCGGTTAAGCATAACTGGGTGTTCACTAACTACATCATCTAGGATTGACCATACTTCATCAGTTTCTTGTTCAACTAAATTCTTAGCTTTTTTAATGTTGTAAACAACACCTTTTTGAACAAGTTTTTTCATAATGAATGGTTTAAACAATTCAAGAGCCATTTTTGAAGGAAGTCCACATTGATGGATTCTTAATTCAGGACCAACAACAATAACAGAACGACCTGAGTAGTCAACACGTTTACCAAGTAAGTTTTGTCTAAATCGACCTTGTTTACCTTTTAACATATCAGAAAGAGATTTTAGAGGTCTATTATTTGCTCCTCTAACAACACGTTTTCTTTTTGTGTTGTCAAACAAAGCATCAACAGCTTCTTGTAACATTCTCTTTTCATTTCTGATAATAATATCAGGAGCATGCAATTGAATTAAACGTGATAAACGATTGTTTCTATTTATTAAACGTCTGTACAAATCATTTAAATCAGAAGTTGCAAAACGGCCACCATCAAGTTGTACCATTGGGCGTAAATCTGGTGGAATAACAGGAATAACTGTTAAAATCATCCATTCAGGCTTATTTTCTGAATTTCTAAAGCTTTCACAAACTTCAATTCTTTTGTATAAATGCTTATCTACTTTGCCTTCTTTAGCGCGCATTTCTTCGCGAAGTTCATAACTTAATTTATCTAAATCTAAGTTTTGTAAAATTTCGCGAACAGCTTCAGCTCCCATGCCAGCACGGAAAACTTCACCGTACTGCTCAAGAGCATCATAGTATTCATCTTCACTTAAGATTTGTTTTTCATTGAGGTCTGTTTCACCAGCAGAAACAACAATATATTTTTCATAATATAAAACACTTTGTAAATTAGCTCTTGAAATATCAAGCAATAAGCTCATACGAGAAGGAACTGATCTATAGTACCAAATATGTGAAACAGGAGAAGCTAAAGTAATATGGCCCATTCTTTCTCGACGGACTTTTACATTAGTAACTTCTACACCACAGCGATCACAAACTACGCCTTTATAGCGAATAGATTTGAATTTACCACAGTAGCATTCCCATTCTTTGGTTGTGCCAAATATTTTTTCACAAAACAGACCATCCCTCTCAGGACGCAAAGTACGGTAATTGATAGTTTCTGGTTTCTTAACTTCACCATATGACCAATCTTTAATTTGCTCAGGTGAAGCCAATTTAATTCTAACACTATCAAAATCTTGAATTTCTTTCATTCCGTTATACTCCTGATTAGTTTAGAGGTGTTTTCTCTTTCTTAGCGATGAGCTCTTCATCCCTTTCGGTTAGAGGAACTTGTCTACCATTATTGTCGTAGACGGACATATCTAGTGCTAGACCACGAATTTCTTGAACAAGTACATTGAATGCCTCAGGCATACCTGCAGCTGTTGAAGGTTCACCTTTAACGATGCTTTCGTAAATCTTAACACGGCCAGTCATATCATCACTCTTAATTGTTAGCAATTCTTGTAAAGTATTAGCAGCACCGTATGCTTCTAATGCCCAAACTTCCATTTCACCCAATCTTTGACCACCAAATTGTGCTTTACCACCAAGAGGTTGTTGAGTTACCAATGAGTAAGGACCTGTAGCACGAGCATGCATTTTATCGTCAACTAAGTGGTGCAATTTTAGATAATAGATATAACCACAGAATACTGGGTTAACAAATTCTACACCTGTTCTACCATCATATAAAGTTTCTTTACTATTTTCAGGTAAACCTGCTTCAAGCATTTTTTCTTCAATTTGAGCCATAGTTGCACTCTGGAAAACAGGGGAAGAATACCATTCATTTAAAGCTACTCCAGCCCAGCCTAATTGAGTTTCCATCAACTGACCAATGTTCATACGAGATGGAACACCAAGAGGGTTAAGACAAACATCTAAAGCTGTACCATCAGCCATAAAGGGCATATCTTCTTCAGGTAAAATTCTTGAAACAACACCCTTATTCCCGTGACGACCAGCCATTTTGTCCCCTTGTCTCAACTTTCTCTTTGTTGCGACAAGAACTTTAACTGATTCTTCAACACCAGGGGGTAATTCATCATTATTAGCCTTAGTAAGACGCTGAACATCAATAACTGTACCAGTAGTTCCATGAGGAACCTTTAGGGATGAGTCTCTGACTTCTTTAGCTTTTTCACCAAAAATAGAATTTAATAATTTAAATTCTGGAGTTGTATCTCCTTCACTTTTTGGTGTTACTTTACCAACTAAAATAGCTCCTGGATTAACAAAAGTACCAATTCTTACAATACCCTCTTCATCCAATTGCTCTAGCATTTTTTCACTAGTATTAGGAATATCTCCTGTTAATTTTTCAGGACCTAATTTAGTTTCTCTAACATCGATTGAATATTCTTTAATGTGAATAGAGGTAAAGATATCTTCTCTAACTACTTTTTCACTGATTAAAACAGCATCTTCATAGTTGTAACCATTCCAAGGAACGAATCCTACTAGGATATTTCTACCAAGGGCTAATTGACCTCTATCTGTTGCAGGACCATCTGCTAAAACTTGCCTAGCTTCAATATGTTGGCCAACATCTACCAATGGTTTTTGATTCATACATGTATCTTGGTTAGTTCTAGAAAATTTCTGAACTTCATAAACATCTACGATACCATCAATTTCAACTTCATCGGGTTTTATAACAATCTTTGTTGAAGATACATATTCTATAACACCTGATCTGCTAGCTTTAATTAAAACTCCAGAGTCATAAGCTGCTTTACCTTCCATACCTGTACCTACACGAGGTGTTTCAGGGAATAATAAAGGAACAGCCTGACGTTGCATGTTAGATCCCATAAGAGCTCTATTAGCATCATCGTGTTCTAGAAAGGGAATCAATGAAGAAGCTACAGAAATAACCTGTTTAGGACTTACATCCATGTATTTTATTTCTTTAGCTGACTTTGTTGAATAATCCCCGCTTTTTCTTACAGGAATATCCTCTTCTAAAAAGTTACCAGCTTCATCAATCTTAGCTGATGCTTGAGCAATGAAATATTTTTCTTCATCGTTAGCATCTAAAAATCTATATTGTTGTGCAGCTACACCATCAATAACTTTTCTATATGGAGTTTCTAAGAAACCATATTTATTAATTCTTGTATAGTTAGCTAATGACAAAATTAGACCAATATTTGGACCTTCTGGTGTTTCAATAGGACACATTCTACCATAGTGAGTATAGTGAACGTCACGAACTTGGAAACCTGCTCTGTCTCTCGATAAACCACCTGGGCCTAAAGCTGTTAATCTTCTTTTGTGGGTTAACTCAGCTAATGGGTTAACTTGGTCCATAAATTGTGATAATTGTGAAGAACCAAAAAATTCTTTTATTGCAGCAACAATTGGCTTGATTGAAATCAAGTCTTGAGGTCTTACACTATCATTTTCAAGGTTCATACGGTCTTTTGCAATACGTTCCATTCTAGAGAAAGCACTCTTTAAGGCATTTTGCAATAATTCACCAACACAACGTATACGTCTATTACCAAGATTATCAATATCATCGATGTGATATTTTTTCTCATCCTGAGTACCATATACTTTAATCAAATAATCCATGGTATTAACAATATCTGTGATGTTTAATACTGTATTAGAAGTATCTTCTTCTTCAATATTATCATCATGTGGACCAAATTTTTTATTAAATTTATAACGTCCAACTGCACCTAAATCATAGCGACGAGAGGACATAAACATATTAGGAAGATCTTTTTCTGCTCTTTCTACAGCTATCATTTCACCAGGTTGTAAAACATTATAGATTGTAGATAAAACTGCTTCCTTAGTAGGTTCAGAATTTTCATCTAAAGTAAATTTAGAGTTTTGTTCATTTTCTAAACAATTTAAAATCATCGGATTATTTAATTTATCTTCAGATTCTAAATTAACAATTTCTAAAGTTTTTAATTTATGAATTTTTAATAATTCTTCAATTTCATGAGGGTTTAACATAGAACCTGCGGTCAAGAAAAGTGTTTTACACTTATCACCGTTTTCGTCTACTGAATTAACCCAAATATCTTTAGCAATATAACTAGAATCTAAATAATCTAAAAGTTCTGGATCATCTTTTAATTCTACTGTATTTATTTTATAGAATTTTTCGATAATAGCTTCACGAGTTTTTAAACCAATAGCTCGAAGGAATAAAGTTGCTAAAATTCTTTTTTTCCTATCAATCTTTGCATAGATTAGTTTCTTTTTATCATCTATTTCAAATTCCAACCATGCACCACGATAAGGAATAATTCTAGAAGAGTAAATTTCTTTTTCAGTTTTTTCATATGAGAAAATAACACCTGGAGATCTATGAATTTGTGAAACAACAACACGTTCTGCACCATTAATAATAAATGTGCCGCGATCTGTCATTACAGGAACATCTCCAAAGAAAATTTCTTTTTCTCTGATTTCACCATCAGGAAGTTCTAAACTTATTGTTGCCTTAACAGGAACATTGTAAGTTCGACCTTTCTTTTTGCACAGTGATTCAGTTAATTTTTGGTTTGGAAAGTCAATAACATAATGGTTATAAACTAACCGCATTTCACCGTTTGGACTTTCAATTGGGAAAGTGTTTTGGAAAACTTCTTCTAAACCAGTTAGAGTCTCATTATCAACTAATAAATTTTGTTTGCTGCGATTATATTGTAAAAAACGTTCATAAGAATCCAGCTGGACACCAATTAGGTTTGGTAGTTCACAAACTTCATAAAATTCAGAACCGATGTATGTGCGTTTTATGGATTTGCCTGTGGCACCCATCATCTACCCTCCACGTCAAAAATCTAAGATAAACTTAGTCGGTGTTTAACACCTATCTCCCCAAAAGGGGAATGAAAAGACACGTTTAGCCACCATGATAAGGTGGCAATTTGCCTTTATTTAAAAATAAGGCCAAAAAAAACAAAGCCGGACCCGGTGAACCGGGCCTGGCAAAAGTTCTTATTCAGCAGCAACAAGTTCAACTACTGCGCCAGCTTCTTCAAGTTTTGCTTTTAAAGCTTGTGCATCTTCTTTACTTACTGCTTCTTTAACAGTTTGATCGCCAGCTTCTACCATTGTCTTTGCTTCTTTAAGGCCAAGACCTGTGATAGCACGAACAGCTTTAATACAAGCAATTTTCTTTTTAGGATCACTTTCCTTTAAGATTACGTTAAATTCAGTAGGTTCTTCTACTACTTCAACAGCAGCAGCTGGACCAGCAGCTACAGCAGCAGCCGCAGTTACACCAAACTTTTCTTCCATCATTGTGATTAGTTCTGATACTTCAAGAACGCTCATGTTTGCGATTGTTTCTAAAATTTCTTCTTTAGTAGCCATATTACCTTCTCCTTAAAATTATGTTCTTCACAACAATAGCAGGTTACGCGTGAAGACTAATGTTGTGTTATTTTATTCTGCTTCAGCAGAGGCAACGCCTTCGCTGTTTTTTTCTACATATGCAAGCATAGTTGCTGCAAGTTTTTGAACTGGTGCTTTCATTGTTCCCATTAAAATGGCTAACAATTCTAGTCTTCCAGGTAATTTACTAAATGCTTCGATTTCAAGAGCACTAAATAGTTTTGCATCAATTTTTGCACATTTGATAACCATTGGTGCGCCAGCTTTTTTAGCACTAAATACAGATTTAGATACTTCACTAGCATTATCACCTTTTGACATGGCGATAGCTGTAGGACCTACAAATATATCGTCTTCAATTTCAAGACCAAGATCTTTCATTGCTAATTTTGCAAATCTGTTTTTTACAACACGATAAGCGCCATCATTTGTCAATAATTCTTTACGTAATTTGGTGATTTGCTCTACAGTCATTCCTCTGTAATCAGTAAATATGAATCCACTATATTGGGCGAATTCATCTCTTAGTTCTTTAACAGCATTTTTTTTAGCTGGAGTGATGCGTGTTTTATTTTCCATTGCAAGTGCCTCCTACTTAGCCATGAAGTCTTTGACCGACACATGAACACCGGGGCCCATAGTGGAGGACAATGCTAAAGAAAGAACGAATTCGCCCTTTGCGTCAGCAGGCTTCTTACGAATGATTTCCTTAAGTGCTTTTTGTGCATTTTCGCTAACACTTTCAGGATCCATGCTTACATGACCAATTGCTAAGTGAACTACACCAGTCTTGTCAGAACGGAATTCTACACGACCTTTTTGTAATTCAGCTAAAGCGCCCTTGATATCAAAAGTAACTGTTTGAGTTTTAGGGTTTGGCATTAAGCCTTTTCTACCAAGAATAGGACCTAAACGACCAACATCTTTCATCATATCAGGGGTTGCAACAGCTACATCAAAATCTAACCAGCCACCACGAATTTTGTCAATTAAATCTTTATCACCAACATATGTTGCACCAGCTTCTTTAGCTTCTTCAACTTTGTCGCCTTTACAGAAAACAAGAACACGTTTTTGCTCACCAAATTGGTGTGGTAATACACAAGTATCACGAACGGTTTGACTTTTTTTCAATGATAATTTAACAGATAATTCAACAGTTTCATCGAATTTTGCAAATGCAACTTCTTTAACCAGTTTTGAAGCTTCACTAAAAGTATATAGAGTTTCACTGTCTACATTTTTAGCTGCTTCAAGATATTTCTTTCCGTGCTTCATATTAGGCCTCCAACTCTACGCCCATACTTCTACAAGTACCTGCGACAATCTTTTTCGCTGCATCAATGTCATTAGCATTTAAGTCTGGCATTTTTACATTAGCGATCTCTGTTAACTGTGCATCTGTGATTGTTCCTACTTTTGTTGTGTGAGGAACACCACTACCTTTCTTAAGGCCTAAAGCCTTCTTAATTAGTACTGCTGCAGGTGGAGTCTTTAAAATAAAAGTAAAGCTCCTATCAGAGTAAACTGTGATGATAACGGGAAGAATAAGTCCAGCTTCATAAGACTTTGTCTTATCATTAAACTGCTGAACAAATTGGGGGGCACTAACGCCATGAGGACCTAACGCTGGACCAATTGGTGGTGCAGGTGTAGCCTTTTGGGCAGGACACTGTAACTTGACTACAGTAATAACCTTTTTCTTTGCCATGTTTTTCTCCTTACGTAGCTGAGCTTGGTCTGAGCTGACCGTATAGTTCGAGCTCCTACGTTGGTTATAACGCCTGTCATACGAGCAGGCTCCCACCTTTCCAATTAAAATAATTGAAGAGGAGTATAAACGAAACAATTCATTTTATAAAAAAACGATATGTCACAAACCAAACTAGTCGGTTTGTAAATATTTGCAAAGTAACCTAAATTACTTTACAAACTTTTCTACTTGTTCAAAAGTTAATTCTACTGGTGTTGAGCGTCCAAAAATACCAACACTAACAACAATTTTGTTTTTTTCAAGATTAACTTTTTCAATTTCGCCAGAGAATGTGTCAAAAGGACCATCAACGATCCTAACTGTTTCTCCAACTGAAAAGTTTTGTCGAGGTTTAAATACTTTATCAGCGGCTATTTCACCAGTTTTCATTAAAATACTTTTTACTTCTTCTTGGTGCAAAGGTTTAGGTTTAGCTCTTTCAGTGGATGTTAAAAAACCAGTAACACCTTGAATTCTTTTTATTTCACCACACCATTTTGCCCAAGAATTATCAGGAAGATCAAGTTCAACTAAAATATATCCTGGAAGGATTTTTTTCTTTACTTCTTTCTCTTTGTCATTTTTAATTTCAATAACAGTTTCAAAAGGAACTTTTACTTCAGAACAAACATTTGCAAAATCAAGATTATTTTCTCTTAATTTATTAATTGTTCTTTCAATCTTTTGCTCATACCCGGTGTATGTATTTACTACGTACCAACCTTTAGCCATAATCCATCCTACTTTAGAATAATAAATATAGACCTTGAAGTAATAAATAATCAACAAGACCTAAGACAGCTGCAATAATTACGACAGAAACTAAAACAACTCTGGTTGAAATGACAACTTGATCTTTTGTTGGCCATACAACTTTTGTAAGTTCTTGACGAGATTCTTTAAAAAATTTTACAAATTTATTCATATCTTCTCCCTAGAATATATTGATTAATCAAATCAAATATTTTTAGAAATCCTTCACTAGGCACTTCTATAGCACCTGTAAACTGAAAAATAAACACATCTTATAATTATGCTTAAATCCCAGCAAATAGTATTACTGAGATTTTATCGCGATTCCTTATAAAAATCAATACGAGAAGCCAACAGGTCAGGTAGGATTCGAACCTACAACACCCGGTTTTGGAGACCAGTGCTCTAGCCATTGGAGCTACTGACCTGTTTGCTTCTCGATTAACATTAGGAATTAGACTATTTAATTTTTGCTTCTTTGTGCAAAGTATGTTTGCGTTCAAATGGGCAATATTTGTTTAACTCTAATTTGCCTGGTGTGTTACGGCGATTTTTTTGTGTTGTATAATTCTTATTGTTACAAGAAGTACACTTTAAAGCGATTTTCTCAACTGGGCCTTTTTTCTTACTATTTGCCATATCCTACTCCTTAGAAAGTTGCATTTTTCAATTCTTAAAGGTTTTTTTT
>Ga0307991_1001583_pt1 | contig 15868 bp, 16 predicted proteins | sample EllFjometagen131_FD_203146 | JGI IMG/M metagenome (GOLD analysis project Ga0307991, IMG submission 203146) | Marine microbial communities from Ellis Fjord, Antarctic Ocean - #131 | ecosystem: Environmental > Aquatic > Marine > Unclassified | place: Southern Ocean | collected 2014-10-08
ATATCCTGCCTATGATCTCTCTACGAAACAGTTGCAGGGCGTGAGCGGCCCCAATGGATATTGGTTGGATGCGACCCAGTGGCTGCGTTACAATACCCCTGATCCCGGATTGGACTATTACGAAAGCTACTCCATCCCGGCCACCGGGGAATACTATCAATATCCTGATACTGCATACGGCGTGATGTCCTGGTGGGACTACGGTCACTGGATCGAAGTGATCGGCCACCGCATCCCCAATGCTAATCCGTTCCAGTCCGGTATTGGCGGCCGCAGAAATTCCATCGATGAACCAAATCAACCTGGAGCATCCACATTCTTCACCGCCCCTTCCGAGGCAGAGGCCACAGCTGTCCTGGAAGCCATTCACCCGGACCCTGACAAGACTGGTGCTCGCTATATAGTCTCCGACGTAGAGATGGCTACCGGCAAATTCTATGCCATGGCTGCCTGGACCTTGGACACCAATGGTTACTATATACAGGTACAGACCGATCAGGGCATCCAGAATGTACCCGGGCAGCGGTATTACAATACAATGGAAGCAAGGCTCCACATATTTGATGGCAATGGTCTTGAGCAGTACCGTCTGGTGCATGAGACACTGGCTGCAAACACAGCAGAAGCCGGTTACAAACAAGTGTACAATGTTCTCTTTGGGGGCAATATTGATATTGTGAACACCGGATATGTGAAGATATTTGAATACGTGGACGGTGCCACGATCACTGGTGAAGCACCCGCAGGTGATACCGTCACTATTACCAGCACCATACGCACGACTACCGGCCGTACCTTCGAGTATTTGCAGTCAACAATATCGGATGGAACCTTTGAGTTCATAGTCCCATACTCCACAGAAGGTCCGGTCGCAGATGAGACACAGTTCGATACCGCTCCGGTGGGCCCCTATACCCTCACCTATGGTGATGTGAGCAAAGAGGTGCAGGTATCCGAGCAGGACGTACTGGATGGCGGCGTGATCGAGGTTTGATCGCCCATCACCATCATATTTCACTTCTGGAGTTCGTACAGGTTTCACATCTCGCCGTCACTCGCTCACCACGGGCACTCTTAGTTGCTTTCTTTATTCTGCTAGAGCACGACTCTGGTTATAAGTCAGAATCTCCCATAACTCTTCGATTTTACGTGATAGCGAGACTGACGCGGGTTCATGAGGAGCAATTCTGGAGGTCATGCTGTAAGGTCTTTCAATATATGCAGAGCCACTGGCTGATAGTCCAGGTATCTTGCCCAAGTCCCCTCAACAAATGCCAGCCTCGCTGGCTCGTCGCGGCTGAACAGTACGTCTCCGCGTGTGACCTCATAGCAGAACCCTATGGGCGCACGGTTTAACAGTTTTACATCGATCGGATATCGTACATCACGTTCCAGTTGGGATGATAGTCCCATCTCATATGCAAGGGGGTCCTCTGGCCAGAGTGCTTCAGTCACATAAACTCCCACATCAATGTCATGGAATCCTTGCTGATCCACAAAGCTCCCAAAAAGGTATGCAAATAGGATCTCTTCTCTTGATCGCACAAGTTCTTCCAGGGATGCGGCGACCTCCTGTCTTTTCACAGCATCAGCTTCAAATGTTCTCTCACGCATGCGTATCCAGGTACTCTGTGATCTCAGTTATATACTCTTCAAGGTCTTCAATGTCATGGCTGAGAATGTCATACACTTTCTCATCGTCAATTTCCCAGTAGATATGCACAAGCATGTTACGAAATCGTGCCATGTTCATTAGCCTCTCAGCAAGTTCGCCTGATATCACACCTGCATCATGCAGGAGCACGAAACAATCAGAATAACTCTCTGGGGCACGTCTTAGATGGCGTGCATTGATGTGGTTACAAATGGAGATGGCTGCCTCGATCGCGGTGACCAGCCGATATCTGGCCGAATCGATGAGATTTGGATCGGCTAGGAACTCATTCCGTGAGCGCGAAACGTCCCTCTATCTCATCAGTGCCTGGTGGATCTCATCGATCTTTGTTCCGATCATAACCGGGTTGATGTGTGCCATGATTCTAGCCTCCACTTATAATATCCAATGATTATAGAATTTCCTTACATAAGTAATACACTATTGGCCCTGTGGATGGGATGATGTAGGTATTCATGATCACGCTTCTGGAGCGCGTAACGAGGTATCTTCCTCCGGTCGGTGTTCCTTCGAGAAAATACCTCATATCCTTCCCTTATGACATATGCGCCCATATAGATGAACGTAGTGTATGGTCACGATTGGGTTTTCCGTTACTGTATGAGTTTAGTTGACAATGCCAAAAAGTGTTATATAGTATCGAATTTTTATATTGTTACTGAAATGATATCTACGGTTGTAAAGATCGAGATCTCTACGCAGGGGATGCTTGGAGATCGATTTATAGGAGGTATTTTTCGTGGCTGGTTGGGCTACGTGTTGAAATGCGATAGGAAACGTTCGTGTGCTGCATGTGATGAGAGTTCTAACTGTCCTTATTTTATGGTATTTAAAGAAAAGACCGGTGTACGCCCATATTCTACGTTGGCCTTTGTAGATAGGGACAGAGTATCTGGTTTCATACGTCTGTATGGGGATAAGAGGAGATTTGCACCGAAGATCCTGTCTGCTATAAAGATGAAGGAGAAAAAGACCCATTTTGGAGGTCTCAGATATACGATCGATTCCATCGAAGCGAAGAACCAGGATATTAAAACCGTTGAACTGGGCAGCAAGTTGAAAATTGTAACAACATCGCTGATGCATCTCACGCGCAACAAGATATTTGAGGTTATTCCCACGTTCAATACGATATTGCGTTCATCCGTCCGGTCGTATAACAGGATCGCTAAGTATCATGATGAGAAGAACTATCCATATCATGTGGACAATGAGATCATGAATGTCGATGCGGAGATTTTGGATTTTGACGTACATACAATTGACCATGTACACACAACCATGAATCATAAAAGACTGATCCTTTCCGGCATTGACGGTTGGATCACATATGATACCAGTGATATGCCTGAAGAGGTCGGTAAGATCCTGGGAATGGGAGAGGCATTACAGATAGGTAAGCATACCGCCTATGGGTTTGGTGGATTTATTGCATTAAGTCAGGAGGAGTAAGATTGAGTGGAAATATAGGGGTGGTAGATTGGTTTACGAAGAGTATCAGGGATGAAGTCATATATCCTGACCAGAGTGATCGTCAGCTCAAAGTGCTTATAGAGGATATAATTCGTGTTTTTGACAGTTCATCAACGAGATTGAGCAAGATCGCCAACGAGTTATATGACACACTGGAGCATAACGAGTTGCTGAACAGTATTGCTTCAGATTCAAGGTTTCCCATTTGTTCCCTTTTCCATCATCTGAAGAATACATCCGGAATAGCGGTATGCCTGCTGATCCAGAAAATTGATATTGATCCGGGATATGGTAGTAAAAACCTGGGAAAGTATGGGATATCCTTAAAATATGAGGAAAAGGATCTGGTATCGTTGATCAGGATCGCTGCCTTATTGCATGATATCGGGAAACCCCGTTCATTTACCCAGACTAAGAAATACCAACCATATCACTATCATACAACACAGAGCAGGGAGATAATTGAGCATATATTGTCCAACACAACGTCTCCTCTCGTGGAAAAGTTTGAACTGGATAAGATATTGCCACTCCTTGCATCCAGGCATCACTCACGAGATGCGACCACACCCCTTGAAAACCTGTTGAGTCAGGCAGATACGGTGGCATCTGCTGCAGATAGGGTGAACGAGATCAACAGTTTTCTGGATAACAATACACTCACCGTCAAGTGCAATGACCGAATATTCCCTCATGAGATCAACTTTGATGCCGGGGACATGAAATGCCAGGAAACACCACATACTGTGATACTCGGAAATGGAATTACAGAGATCAGGAATGTGGTACCGAAGGATGCCAATGCAAAATATGCTAGATTGTTCATTGACCATACATCACACGGAGGTCCTGTACATTATCTCGGAAACCCTGGGAAACTTCCCGGTAGTATCGGTATTCTGTCCATGGACATGATGGGCATACAGGGATTCATTGGTGAAGCCGACAAACTTAAGATGCTGCGTGGTGGCAGTGCTATTGTGGATGATGCATTAAAATGTGCAAAGGACATCATATCCAGAGAGGTTTGCAGTGAAGCTGTCCTGTTCTGTGGAGGTGGAAATCTCCTTTCATTCATACCGAACACGGATCATTACAGATCAATAATGAAAGAAATGATCAAGAAGAAGGTCCGCGAAGTGTCCAAGAACGGATTGCATGGAGCAGTTATAACATTCGAAGAAATGCTATCCGATGTCGCAGGTAAATTCGATAGAACACTGGAACATTCTCAGGATAAACTTGATATTGAGAAGAACATTACTCGAGAGCGGCCAACGATACCGAATACAAAGGATGTGTGTGGGTATTGTTTCAAGAGACCGAAACCGTACAGCTCTGATATGTGTTCTGCATGTAAAGTAAAAAATGATCGGGGAGAACGTGGTAAGTCCAATATATTTATCCAAGATACTCATGGTGCCCAGCGGCCGAGTGAACTGGCACATCTGGGTGATTCCATTGCTGCTCTGGTCATTGATGGAAATATGATGGGAAGGATGTTCCAGCAGACAACTACCCCTGCTGAGTATACCTACAAAAGCCAGATATTTGAATCAAGGTTCAATGGCATTCTCAAAAGAACGATCGATGATTTCTGTAATGAACCATCTAGCTTAGATCTGATACTACATCATCACAATGGTCAGGAATTCCTTGGGATCGATGTCCTCTATTCCGGTGGTGATGATGTCCTGATACTGATGAATGCCAAAGGGGCGCTCCAGTTCACAGAGCAATTGGTGAACAATGTCGCAGAGGAATTTACCTTTAAGAGTAAGTTCCATGATGGTACAGTGTTTAAGAACCCCGTCATCACAATCTCTGCAGGTATCGCAATTGCAAATAACAGGTTCCCTATATATTTCCTGCTCAATGCAGCACGTGAGATGGAATCAGATGCTAAGAAAGCCTTCAGGAATGATACAAAAACTGATGATTTTGATTTTATTAAATTACCAGAAGGAGCGATGTCGGTAACTGCTATAAGTTCTGCAATGCCGGGAAAGGACCATGTATCCTTTGTGATCAAACGTGATGCAGAGAGTAAACACGATCTCAAACAACTTAAGAAAATGATCAGCATTGCACTGGACAAAGAGAAGTCACGTGCGCTGGTGTCCGATCTGATCACCTGTCCACCATCCGAACGTGAACGACTGGATCTCATAAAATATATGTATTCATCAATACAGCGCAAGAGCAGCGATATCGGTCTTGATGAATGTGAATGGATGGCATAAGTCCTGCTGAATAAGAAACTGCTGACCGCATCTCGCATGATCATACCGCACCTATGGCATAATAGTGAGGAGGGGATGGTATGAACATCTGGAGAATTACCCTTATAGCAACCAGCGATTTCCACACGGCAGGTGACTCAAAGGGTTCGACTGTGGACTATCTGAGGGATGCCGGTGATGTACCGTATATTCCAGGAACCCATGTTAAGGGTGTGATGCGCAGTGAAGCGGAACGTATCCTGCGCAGTGTGGAGGATGTTAAATGCTGGGTTACGGGTGATCCTGATCAGGAGAATGTGTCTGAAACGAACAAACGGAAGATCCTGACCTGTGAACAGATATCAGGTACCCGATGTGATGTATACAGTATATTTGGGTCCATCAATGACGGGGATGGATATATCGAGGGCAAGATCCGGGTGACCGATTTTAATGCAGTCAGAAAAGTAGTATCTGCGTCCAGGATGCACGTATCCATTGACAGGGATTACATGTCGAACAGGAGTGGAGGATTGTATCGTACACGAGTTGTGCCCCGTAACACCAGTTTCATGGGACATATTATCACACGTGATCTGACAGAGAATGAAGAAAAACTGCTATGGGCCAGTCTTCATTCGATGTGCCACTATGGACTCGGTGGAGAGAGATCACGTGGTCTTGGAAGTTTTGATATTGGATCAATGGAACGGATTGATCATGGTGAGTTCCTGCAAGGAGGTATAGGACAATGATCGAACTTACAGGCACACTCACAGCGGTGTCTCCCCTGCATATTGGTATGGGTAAAAAGAGCGGAACGTTTGTAAAGACCCTTGAGCACATACCTGGCAGAACGATACGTGGAATGGTCGGGTATTACCTGTACACGAACAAGCGCGAACTGTTTGATAAACTCAGGATCAATGAAGATATGGATATGAGTGATACTGGGGTATACTTCAAAGATGCTCTTCCAAGGTTTGATGACCATAATACGATTGCGTCTCCCATATCATTGAGATGGTGTAAGAAATGCGAGTATCTGATGGAATATAATGCAAAAGAATGTCATAATATGACTGATGGCAAAAAATGCTTGCATGAAGGAAAGAAGGTCACAGGTTTCATTACATTAAAATCAGTAAGTTCAGGCAAACTTGAAAAGGCGCGGGTAAATATGCAGATATCCACAAAATGCCCGATAACACGTGATGGTCATACGAGTCCGGGTTTAGATTATGAGAGTTCTCCCTATCATATAGAGGGTATCGTTCCAGGTACAAAATTCGGATTCAAATGCCTGGTTGAGGATGAATATGTGGATGATCTTAAAGAAGCACTGACCGAGGCAGGTGTGTTTGCGGGCCTTGGCGGTTATCGATCACGCGGATATGGTACTGTGGCATTTACGGATATGACGGAAACACCCGTGGACGATGTGATCCAGAAGAGAAGCAGTGAGATATCTGATATCCGGAATGTGATGATGGTCGCGAATTCTCCCATGATACTCAAGAATGATACCCTATCGGTCATTGGATTTGGGGATCGGTTCGAGGAATATGCAGCAAAGGTATCTACATCAGGAAACTTGAGTGTAACCTGCATAATTGAACAGGGGGAGAAGGAGGATCAGGTGAAACAGCGGCTTACAGAAGGAATTGCAAGAGGGTGGTCCATAAAGGACAGGAATAAAGTGTCTGAGATCATTCCATGTATTGGTCATGGGAGTTGTGTGATGATCAAGGGCGATCCAGAGGTCCTTGCAACCCTTGAGATGTACGGTGTCGGGGAGATGACCAACAGTGGATATGGTGATGTGTATTTCATGGAGGGTCAAATATGAATGATCTGATGCGAATGAATCAGTATTCATGGGAATTGGCAACCCTTGCAATATTGAAAAAAGGTAGGGATGTAGAGGCATATTCTACAGATCAGATCAGGAGGGTCATGTCAGCTGGGTCCTCTGATGATCTGACAGATATCCGCAAGATCATTAATAACTATTCGCCCGCATCACCACAGGGTAAAAAGAAATGGCAGGCACAGAAAGAGATCGGTGCTAAACACGAGGCGAACAAGGCATTTGGTGACAGATTACTTGAGATCATAGCAGGGTCTGATGTTGTGGATGTAAGTCGGTTTCTCCAATATACGTTATGGAATATTAAGATCATTGAAAAAAACAATGTTGATGTATTGTCACGAGAGCTTGACTGTGAAGGTGTAACTGATAAAGAAGTTCTGAATCAGCTAAAGCAGATATTGGAAGCTGACAAGGGTCCAAGGAAAAATTATGAAAGGGATAACAGGAGGAAATGATTATGGCTGTTGAGTTTGATAAAGACGAGTTGGGTAAGATCGTATTGGATTCCTATGATCTGATGTTGAGTATACCCTATCCAAATAAAAAAGGCGATAAGTATGAGATCCAGTCCAGAAGCAAGTTGAAGAACCTGCCTGAAGCATTGCGCGAATTTGAGGATCCTCGATCAGCAGTAGTACATTTCGTGAAGAGTGCCTCCTATTTCCTACCGCGTTCGGGCAATGATCTGAATGATTTTCTAAGTATGCTACTCACAAAAGTCCGGAAGATACAGGACGAAGAATCAGATCCGGAGAAGGTACGAGAAAAAATACGGTACCTTATTGGATACAGTAACTGGGGTATGGATGCGGTTTGCAATATCTTCAGTAAGGCTGGCAGAGATGATAAGATACGTGATAGATTACAGAACATGGTACGTGCAGAACTTCTGATCGTTGGTGAAGATGGGTCTGTCGATAGGATCGTCAGTGATATTATGCACTGGAAAGCAAAGGCTGACAGCAGGAGGTATTGAACATGTTCAGGGAACTTGAAAACCGGGCAATACTACATTACAGGATCGTTACTCGGTCAGACCTGCATATCGGTGGGCATACTACGATCGAACCTGCTGAGGTGGACAATTCGGTCATAAAGGATACAGACGGTTATCCCATCATTCCGGGAAGCAGCCTGAAAGGCGTGCTCAGGATCGAAATGGAGCGACTCCTCAGGAGCTTGGGTCTGAAGATATGTGATGTTAATGCAGGTGCATGCAATGAATGTGCGGTCTGCTATCTGTTTGGTGGAAAGGACCTTGCATCCTCCATACGTATCAGGGATGCAGTTGCTAATCACAAACGTACACTGATCAGGGATGGCGTGGCCATCGATCGTAAGGCTCGAAAAGCGCGAGACGGTGGAAAATATGACACAGAGGTTGTGCCAAAGGGTACGGAATTCACGGGTGTTGCGACGATAGAGAACACCACACTAAAAGAGGTATATGAGCAGGCTAAACTTGGCGGTCTCCTGAGTTTGATAGATTTCTTCAATGCCTGTTGTGGAACCATAGGCCACGCTTCTTCCCGTGGATTTGGAGAGGTTGACATTGAGATCGAGCGTATCCAGTTGATCACGGCACAGGATTATCTGGATGGCAGGTACGAGGGAGAGGAGTATCTGAAAGGTGGGGATGAGTATGACGAACTGAAAAGCAATGCTATTGCAGATTGGTCAGGGTTCATAAAGAGTGATGGACATGCTTGATTTTGATACTTTTGAGAATCGATGGGAGATCACGGCAAAGCTGACAATGGTCACTCCCCTTCGTATTGGGGGCGGGCAGAATGCAGGTGCTTATTCCATGTCACAGAGTCCGGTGCTACTGTCTTACGATGCCCAGACACAGACCGCTGAACCGTATATTCCCGGCAGCAGCCTTAAAGGTGTGTTGCGAAGTACGGTGGAGCGTATCGTGAGAACGATCGACGAGAATGAGTCATGTATTGCTGTGGGGAAGCGTGACAAGGTGCTATGTGGAGATTGTGTGTCCTGTTCCATCTTTGGTTCACAGAAAAAGGGTGCCAGTATCAGGGTTCAGGATGCTCATCTATCAACAGAGATAGGGTCCGGAGGAGTATTGGATGAACGGCCACATTGTGCAACGATCTATGACAAGAAGGGAGATGAATATGTCATGCGGATGCGAACACAGGGTAGGGGTGGCAGATCGTTTGAGGTTCCTAAGACTATCCTGCGTATGGAAGAGGTCGTGGCTGCCAATACATCATTTGATCTTAACATTAATCTCGACAATGCGGATGAACATGAAGTAGGACTTGTGTTACTTGCCCTGAACGAGTTCAATCATAAACGTTCCTGTCTGGGAGGCGGTACTTCCCGCGGGAATGGATTTGCGGATATGAACCATGTTCGAGTAACCAGAAAAAGGGTTGTTCCGGATGAAGATAGGTTGTTCAAAGTGGAATCGGAACAGATGGATCCTTATATGTTCTGTGATTCGGCGAGAGATTATCTAAGGGATATGGACAATGGACAGGATGTTACCCGGCGGGATTTCGATGTATATTACCGGGCATATTCATCAGAGCGTCAGGAAGGTCATCTTGTGATACAGTATGAGGTCGAGACCCTTAATGATTTCCAGATGCCCGGGGCGGATGGGGCTACTGTCACCAATTATGGTGTGCCAGTGATCCCTGGATCTACGATCAAGGGATTTCTGCGCCATAGCCTGATCGAGGCTGGCAGGGAAGCGAAGTTCATCGATGAAATGTTCGGATCGGTGAACGGTCAGGCTCAACACCGATCCCGCCTGCTGATATCAGATGCTTTTTCTGATACGGGATTTTCAGGGCATGACATGATCCCGGCGGGCACGATATTGACTATGTGGGCGGTGTTTGACAATGTTGATAAGGATGAGCTGGGAGCGATCAATGAGATACTGAAAAAACCATCCTGCAGGATTACGGGGAAGAAAACCGCAAATACGGACAAGAGAGGTCAGTCCTCCCGCAACACGGTTAGTTTCCGGGCGAAAGATCTGAGCAAGTTCGAAGTGTCCAAATACCTCAATGACCAAATATGAGGTATTGGATAGCATTTATTGGATCAAGTCCATTTGCAGTGATCAATACTATTTGGGCAGCGTGCAGGGAAGCTGGGTATGTTCCTGACCACGCTGTGTTCATGATCAATAGGGAACTTAACGAAGAATGGATAGATATTGTAAGACATTGGGTTCCCCGGATACTCGAAGAGTATGGGGTCGAAGATCCATTACTCTCAACACATATGGTCGAGGAAACCGGATTCCAGATGATCTGTGAGGAGTATCGGGCACATTTGTTTGATCTTAAGGCGAATGATGAAGTTGCAGTGGACATCACACCCGGTAGAAAGTATATGTCTGCTATTGCTATGGAAATGGGATTGTCCATGAATGCGGATCACGTGTATTACCTACATCTGACGGATAATCGATACCATAATATTCCATATCCTATTGTCCCATTGCATCGACACGAATTGATCGATATGAAGAAGGAGTTCTGTAAAGTAGGAACGAATAGGGCGGTGCTGGATGAATGATCGTACCAAAGGACTATTTTGTGGCGTTGCTCAATGAACTGTCCCGGAATTCGGATCAGGTTGTTGTGAAGTATCCTCCAATAGGCACGATCTTTACCATTAAGATGGATGAAACGTGTGCCTTGTATCCTATGCCAAAAGAGGAGTTCAAGCACCTGAGAAAGAACCTGCTTGATCCTTGGCATAATGATAAGTTCATTTCAGATGAGATCCCTACGGATATGGATCTGGTGACCTGTCTTTATGCATCTTCGATACTGCGGTCTGAAGAAGAATCATCTCTTAAGGATAAGTTGCAGGAAGGATGCCAGCGTAATTTGTTGAAAGGGGACAAGCCACTTTTCGTTGGTTATGATACCAATTCTCTACGGCATAGAAGTAATCGTGTAGTTGCGAACATTCTGTCAGAACTACCACGGGATTCTGCAGCGAACATGGGATTTTGCCTGAACGAGAGCGTTAAGACTGAATTGAGGTACAGGTGGAATCATAAATATAAAATGCCGGATGTAAACACACTCGGCAAGGTTCACCGGCAAGCCCGTACATTTTTAAATCAGCATCCGAAGGATGCACGTATGGCTCGTCTGGGTGCTGTGGAGTATAAGCATATCATGACACAACCAAATTGTGTGGAGATCAACGGCAGGGGATATGGTGATAACAAGATCGTCCGATCATTTGAGTCATTTCGGGATAAACGCAATGTGGACATCCTTTTGATCAGTGGGGACAATGATTTTACTGCAATGGCCCATGAGGAGAAAATGAATGCGTTGTATATGAAGCAGCCAACAAATTATAGTACGGAACTTGAGGCTTCATGGGAGCAGGTCGTTGAGTTGCTTTATTGTGTTGCAGTGGTTTTTGGTCATGTGTTTATTAATGACATCGATGTGTTTGGGATATGGACCGGCAAAGTGGAAGATGACTGGGATGGATACAGGGTATCCATTGATCCTTCTAACAGGGATCTGAAAGGAGATATGTTCAGGGATATCAGGATACTTGAGAAGGGTGTACATGATACGGTGTGATCAATGGGTTGGAGGGTCATGGATATTACAATTTCTTCTTTAGATGGGTGATCGTGAATGGTAAATGTTCTAAAAGAGATCAAAACGAGAGTGGATGCATCGGATCGTCAGTTCGTACTGGAGGCAGTGGAGCGGTTCGAAAAAACATCTGACAGGGATGAACTTCTAACTATATCCTCAGAGATGTTCTCCTATGAAAAAAAATATGTTTCTACTTATCAGGGTAATTGTGATGTTCTGATCAGTACGGTAGGGATGCGTGAAGCTCCGATCATCCTATCTCATCTTGCGATCAGGCCCAAAAGGAGTATATTGTTGCATACGGTTGGTTCAGAGGGTATTGCTGAGAAGGTCATGGAGGATTCGGATATAAAGGATATTGGGATCGAGTTCACGCCGGTGCAGATCGATGAAGTGGATGCTGCTTACAATTATAACTGACTTAAGGAAGAGGTGCTGCCAAGAATCGGTAATCGCCAGAATGTACGGACGGATCCGACGGGGGGCAGGAAGATCATGGGTACAGCTGTGGGTTCCTTTGCATTCCTTTTCAGGATACCAATGGTCTATCTGCATGCAGAGGAGAAAATGGGGATCAGCGTTCCATTTAGCGGGAAGATCAGAGATATTGAAAATCCATATGAGTATTATGGCGATATGGATATGCAGATATTGAAGAAGAACTTTGACAGTGGATTTTTCGATCCTGCACATGACGTCTGTGAACAATTGCAGAAGAATGTCAGGGATCTTGCACTGGGCAAGAAACTAGATATGCTTCAGGACCTGATAAAGATATATTGTGATTGGGATGGCTTTTTGCATAGCAGTTTTGCTCAGAATGCAAAGGGACGAAAAGAGGAGTCATATCTCGCACAGAGGCTTGAGGCGGTATATGAAGAATGTACCAGATATGGTATTATTCTTGTAAAGGAAGAAGAACTAAAACAGAATATTGAGTTCCTTAAAGAAATTGATAAGCACTGGAAATCGGGCTCCAATATTGTGGACCGATTTCGTCTAGTGGACCTTTTCCTAAACGCAGAACGTCGGGCAATCCAGGGTAAATATGATGATGCAACTGCTCGGTTATATCGTTGTATTGAGATGTGTGCTGTTCTTTTGATGGAAAAGGAAGGTATTTTCGATATTAAAAATCCTGATTATGAAGATTTTGCAGCAAAGCATAATATGGATAAAGATGACTTGTTTTCCAAGTTCAAAGATCTGTCTACTTTTGACAGTCCGAGAACTCCACCAGGTTTGAATGATATAATGTTAATGCTGCAGGTTGTTAATATTCCAGCTGCACATATGTATGCTCGAATGAACAGGACAGATGAGGAGGAGGAAAGTCTGCGGGATAAAAGGAATCGTTCCCTGCTTGCTCATGGTACAAGTCCGATTACAGCAGATGATTACAAAGTTCTTCTTTCAGGGACGAAGAAAATTATTGGTAGTACTCTGGGTAAAAAAGAATTCAAACAGCTTGCCAATCAGGCCAGTTTCCCCACTTTAATGATCTGATATGAGGTCTGCAACCCCGCAAACTCTCCATATCAGTGGTTATGGAAAGAAATTGAAAAAACGCAATAATCTACTGGTTGTGGAGTGGAATGTTGATGGTGAGAAGAAGTCGTTATCCTTCACACCGTCCACTCTTGAGCATGTGATCATTTCGGGCGAGCATTCGGTCAGTACCGGTGCTATGAGGCTTTTTTTCGAGGAAAACGTAAGTTTTTCATGTCTGGATAAGTCTGGTTATCCATTAGGTTTTCTTTTTCCCCACCGCAGATGCATGCATGTGGATGTGTGGGAAAAACAGCTTATGATGAATGAAGTGGATGCTCTGCGTATTGCAAAGACGATATGTATAGCTGCTGCAAAGAACAAGATGTCGTTGTTGAGGTCGCTGCAAAGGAGTAGGGATATCGATCTTGAAGTATTTATCAAGAATGTGAACGATGTAATAAAAAACATGCATGATGCTGATGATACATCCAGTTTAATGGGCTATGAAGGTAATTCGTCAAGGATATATTTCGATGCTTATCGGAAAATGATACCTGCGGAGTTTGGTTTCGAAAATCGGGTCAGACATCCTTCTCCAGACCCTGTGAACGTGATGCTCAACTATGGTTATGGTATCCTGTATTCAAAGGTCCGTATGGGTCTAATACAGGTGAATCTGAACCCCTATCGTGGAGTTCTGCATGCATCATACAGGGATCAGGAAGCTCTCGTCTATGATCTCATCGAGGAGTTCAGGCAGCCAGTTGTGGACAAGACCGTCCTGACGTTGATCGGCAGGAAACAGGTTTCTCCAGGATCATTTTCAATTGAAGGTGAGATGTGTATGATGGATGATCATTTTAAGAAGGAATTTGCAGATCATATACTCACACGTCTGGAGAGCAAGACGAAATATGATGATAGCACTGAATCGTTTCAGGTTATCATTGATCTTCAGGCAAGAAGACTCAGGGATGCTATCATGAATTGTGAGGATTATGCACCTTTTGTCTATAGAGGACGGTGAGCATTACCACATCGAAATACCTGATAGTTGCTTATGATATAGAGAAGAACCGAACAAGAACAAAGATCTCAGAACTTCTCCTGTATTATGGCCTGATACGAATACAATATAGTGTATTTGCCGGTGAGGTACAATCATCCAAGATGGACAAACTCTCATCTGCCTTATTTAGTATCTCAATTGCCGATGACGACAAAATAATCATGTTCCCAATCTGTGAGAACTGCCGTAACAATATCAATACGACAGATGAGTTACCCAAAAAGCTAAAGCACCTATCCATATAATCCTTCCACAACTTCCTAAATTACCATACCTTTTTAAGGGGTATTGCTAAAGGGGGGTCTGTCACTTATTTGTAGCACATAAACAATCTATTATACACAGGCATGTACAATTCACTCATACAAACATTCACTAATATATATCAATGATGGCGCAGTATGATGGTTCACAAATTGCATTAATCTTCAAATCACTCCGTCTTTTGATGGCGGTTTACCAGATCTTTATAATGGGTTTTAGCAAAAATAGGTCTGCACAAACACCCCTAAAATCGGAGCATTCTCAAACGCTCAAAACTGATTTAAAGGATAAAATATATAGTGTTGAATGTAGAACCCGCGAAAATAGGGTATGGTAACAGTTTTGTTCTGGCTTCCTCCACAAATCCAGATTCGTTGAATGTAGAACCCGCGAAAATAGGGTATGGTAACTGTGTGTTTTCACGCGATCCAGTAACCCATCTGGCAGTTGAATGTAGAACCCGCGAAAATAGGGTATGGTAACAGCTTGAATAAATATAAACCATAGAAAAACATTAGTTGAATGTAGAACCCGCGAAAATAGGGTATGGTAACGCTCCTGCGAACACCTGAGACGCATGGGGGGTTAGTTGAATGTAGAACCCGCGAAAATAGGGTATGGTAACCCATTATTCCACCCGCCTGAATTTGTCGCCAATTTTTGTTGAATGTAGAACCCGCGAAAATAGGGTATGGTAACCTGAGTTCCACGCAAAAGTAGATGCAGGAAAAATGTCAGCAAACTATGCTACATTGAACGATCATCATGAGGCATGGAGTCGGGTCGTAAAGGATATACCATATCTGCGATATATTAGAACTGAGGTGAAGTGATATGGGTGCAATCGCCAAAAAATTAACCGGTGATGAAAAGGAATATGTGCTTGATGGGGAAGAATGGCTCCGTTCAACGATGTATAACCTTACGTGTATGAGATGCAAGCATTATCATCCATATACGGATCCTGAAACCGTCAATACCTGCAACGCATACCCAGACGGGATACCCCTCGAAATTTTAGAAGATAAAGTGGATCACCACAAACCATACAAAGGAGATCACGGCATCCAGTTCGAACCTCGCGATGTTTGAACCTAAGGACGAGTGATTTCTTTTCTTATTATATTGTGGCTTTGTGTATTAAGTATGACTTGTGTAAAAAGTCGTAATTTTGTGTAGAAAGTC
>Ga0307991_1001584_pt1 | contig 15865 bp, 7 predicted proteins | sample EllFjometagen131_FD_203146 | JGI IMG/M metagenome (GOLD analysis project Ga0307991, IMG submission 203146) | Marine microbial communities from Ellis Fjord, Antarctic Ocean - #131 | ecosystem: Environmental > Aquatic > Marine > Unclassified | place: Southern Ocean | collected 2014-10-08
AATATCAAATTAGGTTCAATTCCTGAAAAGCCATAGCTTTGAGATATGCTTTCAATTCCATCATAAATATTAGAACATGTTTGTCGCCTAGTAAAAATCCCTTTATATTGTTCACTTTCTTCAGATGTTGATTTTTGCTCATGTTTTGGCATAGTAATTTTTTCATCTTTATTTTCAATAAGTTCAAAATTTGACAAAAATCCGTGCATGCCCACCAAATTTTTACCAAAACTTATCAGATGTTGACGGTTTTTAGTTCCACCGCTAAAAAGAATTATATTAGGTCTCCAGTTTCTTTCTTCGAGTTCTTTTTTATCCATTCTATTCAGCGAAGTTCTGACAATCGAAGAATAAACACTTTGCCAGACATCGCCAAAATCGAGTTGAAGCTCTCTTTTTTTAAGGATGAAATAAATCCCCCACATAATCACAAAAGCACCCACCATTACAAGTGCATTCATTTGGAACATAATTGCAAAACATGCCACAAAGCCAACAATTCCTATCCATTTTGAAATTTTCAATGAAGGTCTGAAATCTGAACTTGCCCATTTTTCAAGAGCATAAGCAAGATTAATAAAGCCATAAGCAGCAATATAAAACATAGTAACAATTTCGGCTATAGCATTTAGTTCTCCTACTAAAATCCCTATTTCGGCAAGAATAAATGTTACAATAAGAGCATTTCTCGGCTCATTGTTTTTGCCATACCCTTTGCCTAAAAATTTCGGAGTAATTTTATCATTAGAAATTGCTTGCAAAATTCTTGGTCCACCTAAAATTCCTCCCAAGGCAGAAGACAAAGTAGCACCCCAAATACCTGCAACAACCAAAGGTGAAAACCATGCAATTCGCATTAAAAAATTACTGTCGTTCAAAAGCAAATCTCTGTCAACAAAAAAGGCTAAACTAATAGCAAGAACAACATAAATTATTAATCCTATAAAAATTGCTCCCATAGTTCCTATAGGAATAGCTTTTTTAGGGTCCTTTAAATCTCCCGACATTGCAACACCTGCTGTAAAGCCCGTTACTGCCGGAAAAAATATTGCAAAAACCACAATTAAAGGAATTTCATGTGTAGTTGGAAGCATTGAAACTTGTTCGGGATGAATACCGGGATTTATAAAAAATCCAACAAAAATTGAAATTAAAGAAAGTGCAATTGCCCCTAAAATAATAAACTGTGTTTTTATTGCTAATGATGTGCTGATAAATGCAATTATTACCAAGCCAATAATCACGATTGTTCCAACAATTCTAATATTATTTATTGTTGGCTCCATCCCCAGAAAATTGCTTATAACCTGAATTCCAAGAAAGTTTTCACAGAAACCAACAATATAAAGGGCAATACTCATGGCAGTTCCAATGAATAATGTTATCCCAATCGAACCTCCCATTGGTAAACCCAAACTTCGAGAAAGCATATAATATAGCCCACCGGTTTTTATTTTTTTATCTGTAGCAATAGAAGAAATGCTTAGTCCTGTTGAAACGGAAATAATATGAGCGATAAAAATTATACCTAAAGTTGCTATCAATCCTGCTTCACCAACAACCCATCCCAAACGCATATACATGATAACACCAAGGATTGTAAGTATTGATGGAGTGAATACTCCTGCAAAAGCACCAAATTTTTTAGCTTGTGGCATCTATACCTTAAATTAATATCTGTTTGTAAATATAATTATATAATTTATTTTGTACGTAAGTAAACAAATGTTGTTACTATTGATTAAAAATTGAATGATAAATGGATTTTTTCGTCTTGAAAAATCACTCACTAATAATTCTCACTTCAGTTCTTCGATTTTTCTGTCTGCCTTCTTCTGTTCCGTTATCGGCAACAGGCTGGATTTCTCCATAGCCGGCAGCAATAACTCTTTTTGAAGCAACGCCTTTTTTGATAAGATAATTTCTGACTGCTTTTGCCCTTTCTTCTGAAAGTTTTTGATTAGATTCCGCTGATGCAATACTGTCGGTATGTCCGGCAATTTCAATAATTAATTTTTCCTTTAGTTTCATAACATCAACTAAGTCGTTAAGAGCTTTGAAAGATGAAGGTTTTAATGTGGATTTTCCTGTATCAAACAAAACATTCTTTAGAGTGTAAATTTTTGGTGGTTCAATTTTTATAATAAGATTCATGCTGACCAAAGCGTCAGTGTCGGGAATTTCAAGAATATTATAATCAATCTGGTCGCCAAAGTTTTTATATTTTATGCTATATTTTTCTCCTTTTGGAAGAAGTATTGAAAATTTACCGGCAGCATCTGAAATGCCTGTAAAATCACGCTTTGAATTTTCTGTATTAAAAATTATTATCTCTGATTTACGAGCTTTATTTTCAAAGTTTGTTACAATGGTTTTAACAAGTGCCATAGAATCGTTTGGCTCAAGAATTTGAGAAAAAGAATTATTAAAAATCAGAATTGCTATAAATAAAAATAATATTCTCATTAATGAATTTTTGCAAAAATTATTTAATTGTAAAAATAATAAAATGTTTTGATTTTCGAAGGATGGGATTGTACAAGCTAAATATTATTTTGAGATACTGAGTGAGCGAATCAATGGTTAAGAATATTTTTGCCACAAAGACACTAAAACAGAAAGTTCCACTAAGCTGTAATTTGTATTTTTATCTTTTCTTTGTGATTTTTTTGAGCCTTTGAGTCTTAGTGGCTATAAAAGAATAAGTTAGGAAATCCAAGCATTGATTCGCATAATTTATTTAAAATTAAAAAACAATAATGAATAAAGAAAAATGTGTCTTGCCCTAAAAATCATTCCCATCAATTTCACGCATACTTCCATACCATTTTAATATTTTTTCGCCCCACTTTTCCGATTTGATTTGAATAAGATATAAGCCACTACTAATATAATTACTACTATTATTCTTTAAATCCCAGTCGTAGTATGTTAATATATCATTTTTTGATATTTGCCTGATAAGTTTACCATTTATAGTGTAAATAAAAATTTCACAAGTTTTTGGCAAATTAGTTAACTTAACCAAACATGAATTTTTATTTTCTTCGTAGTTAGAATAATAAATGAAGGGATTAGGAACAATGTTTATATTATCAAGCATATTTGGAAAATTATTTTTATTTGCTGCAACAGGAATAAAATTATCAAGCGAAAAAGAATACATAGGAAAATCATCATTCTCCGGTAAAATGGCTCCATTTTGTACAGCATAATATCTTCTGAAAGGCTTTGTTACTCGAATTCTAATCTTTGCATCGCAACTAAGCCAACCAACACTATCAACAGATAATGGAAAACCAACCCACATAACATCCTTATATATACGTCCCTTTACAGAAACACCAGGATTAAAATTGGTGCTTTCAAATTGTTTATAAAGCCATTCTCCTTCATCATACTCTGGGCAGTCATAAACATAATTACTATTATGCCCCATAATATAAACACAGTGCATACCACCCAAAAGAGGAACACCTAAGTTTGTAAACAAACTATTAGTAGGATTCCAAATTAAGTCCTTGCCATTTTCACCAACAAGCCATGAACTTTCCCCAAACATAATATTAAGTCTTTCACCTGTTTCAACATTGATTGCATAAGCGGGAAACCAACTCATTCCTCTTGTACTACTACCATCAGGCTGACCTTCTTTATCAACAGATGGCATATCTCTCAGATTAAATTTTTTAACATTTCCTTCCGAAAGTGTAGGGTCATCACAAAGTTCAATTACCGGACTCCTTGTCCATTTGGTTTTATCAGCAGTGAAAACGATATCAACACTTGCAAGATTTTTTAATTTATTCATATTAAAATAACTACTATTCCATGCTGGTCCATTAGAAAATTCCGGATATAAAGAAAAAATTTCGTCGCCTCTTGCACACAATCTATATGGTGCCCATGTTCCATCAATAATATTTTCATAAACTTCATTAGGGTCTAACCAATTCCCGCCATTATTGCCAGGGTCATAATCATTATTGTAAAAATTACTATTATCTTCTAAAGTTCCTGCTCTAATCCAGTTCAACGGACTTTTTTCGTCAACATCTTTCACTCCGCTTAACCATTTTTTTGAATCGTTTGAAAACTCAATACTTGATTCAATTAAACCATTATTGTTTATGGATGGATGACCGGGATTTTCTGTTTGAATTATTGTGATTGAAATTCCTACATCAAGAATTATTTGCTCATTGTAAATATTAATTGCTTTATCTGATTTCCATTGTTCATTTGTTGATAGGTTTATTAATGTCCATGTTGCTGAATCAAGAATGTTTGTATTTGTATTTAACTTCAAAACATAAGTTCCTTTTTTTACATTAAATGGGTCAATAATTTTCACAACTATTGGTCCCTTCAAACTTTCATATTCAAGATTAATTCCAATATGTGAAGGATTTGATAGAATGGTATCAATTGATGCTTGAGTTAAATCCAAAATATTTCCACCATTGCCGTTTCCTTCAATTCGAGTTATTTTTGGCGCATTACCATAAATAGATTTATTGATAATTCCTGTTGGGCAAGGATTATGTGGAATAGCTGTAATAATAGAAACATTTCCACCTTCAACAGAACTTTTGCTTCTTAAATATGGTGTTTTTTGTCCTAAATTGTTATTCAGGTTTGGTGTGTATTTAGAATATTCATTATAAGCATAAGCCACAGCCATATAATAATATCTTTTAAAATTCACCAGTTTATCTTCATTTGATGTAAATTTATCTTTTGAGATTTTAAATGAATGACTTATTCCTGCATTTTCTCCATCAACTTTTTCTATAGGAACTTCAATATTTAAATCATCAGAATATTCATAATTTATTAGTCGATTAATGGGATTTCCATTAGAACTAAAATTTTCAATATCACATTGAAAAACTAATCTTGCTTTGTCAGGATTTTCTAAATCATCAATACAGACATTTTTATCTTTTAGCTGATAAACCTGATAACCTTCAAATCTATATAATGAATCATATCTTTGGGATTGTGTTAATGAATCAGGAGATACTATTCTTGAGTCCCATTCCTGATAATTTTCATTATAGTTATTTGATATTTTACGATTAGTGATGTAAAATATCAGTTCGTTTTTCATTTCTTTTACAATAAGTTCGGGAGCAGCAGGACCATTTATAATTTTAAATCCATTATCGAAAAATCTTTGTACTTTATCATCAACTATTTTAAGAAGCTCCACAGATGCTAATCTATTGTTTGCCTGTGCCCATGGAATACCAAAAGTAATATAATTAACTCCCCCTGATTCCAAAGTAAATGGACCTGTTGATGACATAAATCGCCTGTCATTCGGAACATTTGAGGCTGTTTCTTCTGACCAATAAACCGGACCATTAGGTTGCAATCCATTAGTATTCCACAAACATGGGTCAGAATCATTAGGATACATAAAACTGCATGAAGGTCCATAAGATGGAGGCGATGCGTTAGGATGTCCGTTTCCACCATACATAAGGGAAGAATTATCAAGCCACATTCCTTGCAAATAGGAATAAAATGCAAAATCTGATTTTGGGATTCCACTAAAAGGTATTCCACCAACGCTACCACTAATAACCATAAACTTTCTCATTCCAAATCTTTCATTGTCAATAATTCCATCTCCAAAATTTTGTCCGTTAATATTAATACCACAAATTTGCGTTCCTAAGGTATCAAAATTGAGATTGTCTTGACCGTCAGCATCCAAATATGGTCCTTGATAAAAATCAATTCCTACTGCCGGAGGTGTGCTACCATAACCATTATATCCGGTAACACCATCATAATTATTTCCATTATAGCAATAACCTAATCCACGGCTAACATCTGAAGCAACAAAATCATCGTAAGAATAACCCAAATCAACATCCATAAAAAAACCAAACCATGAGTCATTAATTTTATAAGTTGACCTATTGATAATTTCATAAGAATAAAAAGTCATATTATTAAGTTCATTATTTGTTTGGTAAGCATATGCTTGTGCTCTGACTTCAACTCCAATTGGAGAGCCTCCGCTTTCGCTATGAATATTACCTGCATCATTAAAAATCCACCATAAAGATTGGTCGCCTTTTAATATCTGGTCTGCAAGTAATCCGTTTCCTTCATAGGATGTATCTGTTGGGCTTATTAGTTGATTAGTCAGATTATAATATGGATAATCACCATCTTCAGGATTGTAATCTCCATCAGAATTATTATCATAAAAAGGAGCTAAATAATAAGATTGATTTTTATTAACATTGCCATGTGCTGGCCAGTTTTTTATTGATTCAGGAATTTTATAATTTGGATATGATGCTTTATTATTCCACCAACTTACAAAATCAACAACTTCACTTTTATTAATTTTATAAACTTTGTCATATTCATTGCAAGTCGCACCATCTGTAGTAGCCGTTACTTTTGATAGAGGACCGGAATAATAATCAACGCCATATCCATTATATACCTCTCCAGCAACTTTTAACTGTCCATTTACATCTTTTCCACCAATCCAAATTGAGCCTGAGAATAAAGAATGTTTTCCCGAACCTTTTGGAATTTCGTATTGTGGACTTCCTTGTTTGTCCCACCATAGCTGAGCACCTGAATTAATTCTCGCATTAACATTGTTAATGTCAAGAAATGAGAAAGAAGTTGGTGGCAGACATTCGTTTGCTAAAATAACTTTGTCTTTATTAGTATTTTTTTTGTTATTATTATTTTGAGAAAATGTCTGTTGTTGAAAAAATATAAACAGAATAACAAATAGTAGATATTTATTTGAATTCATAATTTTAGATTTTTAAATTATCTTATAAAATTATAAAAAATATTTAATAGTAAAAAGAATATTTTGGTTCTACTGTTATTTTAATGGAAATGAAAACATTTAAATATTAAGAAATTCCAAATAGCAAAAAACAAATAACAAATAAAACACAAATTCCAATGTTTAAAACTCAAATAACATAAGCATCAAGTCAATGTGATGATTTAATAATTATTATGTTAAATGTTTTGGTTTTACACTCAATATTTGCATATCGGTTTTTATATGTAAATAGTTTTGGAAATTGATTATTGATAAATTGAATATTATTTGCTTTTTGTAATTTGTCTTTTGTTATTTTCACTAAATTCGCAGTAGTACTAATATTTTTTCAATATTCTCATTTAATTAAATTTGAATAAATTCTTTTGAAGTTTAATTACAAAAAATATTTACATAATAATATTAAGCACAATTCGTTCTTTAAATATTTATATAAATTAATTAACCAAACAAAAAAAATGGAAAAGTCAAAACTAATTCCTACAATTTATGGGTATGCAATATGTTTAGTTGCAGTTATTACATTTCTAATTGCAACAACAAGCCTTGTTAATTCAATTATCGACAATAGTGACCCTATGCATTCCGGTTACAGATGTTCGAATATGCCCAGTTTAGCATCTTTTGAAAACTACAAAATGGATGTTCTTAATTCGTCTGAAAAAGAACAAGCATTCGTTCCGGATGAACAAACTTTGCATGCAATGTATGAAGCAGCAAAGACAGACAAAATTCAATCTGCACAACACCAAACCTTACGAACAATAATTGTGAGCAGTTTTATTATTGTTTTGTGTTTTGTGTTCTTTATCTTTCACTGGAGATGGATGCGAAAACTTGCTTAATAATTTTCAAAATATTATATCATTGGTAAGCCTAAATAAGGATAAATATAAAAATTGATTGGTTTCAGATTTATTGGATTTTTTAATTTATAGCTATAAATTAAAAACTTTTCACTACTATTATAATAAGTTTGAAAATATGTAACTGATGACAGATATCCTGAATTTGTATAAGCATATTCTCTTCCTTTAGAATATTTATCTAAGATATTATTATGCCCAGTCCATCTATTATTATTGTCATATGTAAAGACATTATCTTCTGTTATAACATTATTCTTTATTCTTTTAACATTAATTAAATTATCATTCTGATCATAAATAAAAGTGTCAATTTCTGTAGGATAATAAATTGACGATAGCCTTTTTTTACTGTCATAATTATAAATATTTATGGTATCATCTTGTGAAGATAATTTATATCTAACTTTGATATTCTCACCTAATAAGTATTTATAAGTATTAGATACCATATCATTATTCCAAAATATTGTTAATGTGAGATCCTGTAATAAATATCGTGTTACACTAAAATTAGAGCCTATTTGATTTGGAATTGACTCTTTTAACACTGGCATATTATAATAACCATGCTTTGAATATGAATATTCAGAGTGACCCCAGGAACCTGTACTATAGGATAAAATTCGACCGTTTTTATCAAACTTATAATAACTAATACAATGAGCTGTACTTGTATCAAATAATCTAATTTCAAAACTATCAGGATTGACAGGTACAATATATTGAAAAGGAATTGTATCTTCCTTTTTACATGATGATTGAAAAATCACTAATATTAGTGATGAAAATAAAATTAACTGTAGAATTTTCATAATTAAAGGCAAATTAGTTGGCGTAAAAAATATCTTTAAAAATAATATAAATTAATTAATCTAAAGATGATATTGAAATAAAACTGATTAAATATATTGTATTTGCTAATATCTTAGAAGCTCAATTTCTGGGAGATTTTTGCATATAGAAAATTATCTCACCACCATTAACAATATCCGAATGTTTTAAAAAGTTTCCTTTAAGTTCTTTTCCAATCACTTCAATTTTCTCAACATAAACATTTTCATTGCCCTGATTTACGGTTTTTATTTCCAGAGTTTTTCCGTTTTCAAGTTTAATGATTGCATTTTTCACCATCGGACTTCCAATAGCATATTCATCAGAGCCGGGACATACAGGATAAAATCCTAAAGAACTAAAAATATACCATGCACTCATTTGGCCAGCATCATCATTTCCGCATAAACCGTCTTCTTTGTTGCTGTACATAGTTTTCATAATCATTCTAACTCTCTGCTGAGTTTTCCATGGGTGATTTGTCCAGTTGTATAAATAAGGAATGTGATGGCCGGGTTCGTTACCTTGAACATAATTTCCAATTATTCCGTCACGGGTAATATCTTCGTTTTTCTCAATTAATTTATCATCAATTTCGGTTGTAAAGATTTTGTCTAAATGCTTTGAGAATTTATCCTTCCCTCCCATCATCGAAATCATAGTATCAATTTCATGTGGCACATACAAACCATAATTCCAGGCATTGCCTTCAATGAATCCTTGCCCGTGAGTATTAATCGGGTCGAAATCTTGTCGCCATTCACCATTTGCTAATTTTGGTCGCATATATCCAATTTCAGCATCATAAATATTCTTGTAATTTTTTGAACGTTTAAGATAATTTTCATAGGCTGTTTTGTTTTCTGTTTTATTTGCTATTTGTGCTATGCACCAATCATCATAGGCATATTCCAATGTTTTAGAAACTGAATAAGCACTTTTATCTTCAGCAACATAAGATAAAGACATATAGCTTTCCAATCCTTCAAAGTATGGAACCGTAGAAGTATTTTCACATGCTTTTAAAGCTCTGCTCAAATCAACATCTGTTGTTCCTTTCACAACAGCATCAGCAATTACAGAAGCTGAGTGATATCCAACCATGCACCAATTCTCATTTGCATAATGACTCCAAATTGGCAACATTTTATGAACACTTTGGTCATGATGAGCAAGCATTGATTTTATCATATCATTATTTCGCTCTGTCTGGATAATGTTAAACAGCGGATGCAATGCTCTGTATGTATCCCAAAATGAAAATATAGTGTAATTCGTAAATCCTTCCGATTGATAAATATTCTGGTCTAAACCACGATAAGAACCATCAACATCTTCATAGATAATCGGGCTTAGCATTGTGTGATATAAAGCTGTGTAAAATGTTTCTTTTTGCTCCTGAGTTTCAATTTCAACAATGATTTTTGATAATTCATTATTCCACTTTTGTTGAGTTTCAAGCTTCACTTTTTCAAAATCCCAATGTGGAATCTCAGTTTCTAAATTAAGTAAAGCTCCATTTGTGCTTACAGATGAAAGAGCAAATTTTATTTTTATTTTTTCATTCTCTTCTGTTTGAAAATTAAAATAAGCACGAATCATTTTCCCTGCCATTTCAGGAAAATTATGTTCTTCATCAAATCTTCTATAGAAACCTTTGTACAGAACATCTTCATACTTCTTATGACCATAGCTTTTAAATGCTTTTGAAAATTGCATGGCAAAAAACACTTTTCTGGTCCTTGCCCAACCGTTTGTTTGCCTGTAGCCTGTTACCAAAGAATCGTTTTCAACCCGAATAAAAGTCCAGACATTTTTATCTTCATAATTATAGATATTTGAAATCAAATCAAGAATAATATGAGAGCTGTCGGATTTGGGAAAAGTATATTGATGAAATCCCACTCTTTCGCTTGCTGTAAGTTCAGCCTTAATTTTATAATCGTCTAACTCAACTTTATAATATCCGGGTTCTGCTTTTTCAGTTTTATGCGAAAATCGAGAATGATAACCACTTTGTGCTTTGTCGGCTGTTCCGGGTTCTAAACATAACTTTCCAACTGTTGGCATTACTAAAAAATCACCTAAATCCGAATGACCTGTCCCACTGAAATGAGTATGACTAAAACCAAAAATTGTGCTGTCGTCATACTGATATCCTGAACAATATTTATAAGCATCTTTATTGTATTCCCCATTAATATACATAGGCAATTGATTGGTTTCGGGGCTTAGCTGAACCATACCAAATGGAACAGTTGCCCCAGGAAATGTATGACCCATGTTTTTGGTGCCTACAAATGGATTTACATATTTTATTAAATCTATATTTTGAATTTCACCATCCTGTGATGATGATTCATTTTCATTATTTGCTTGACATGAAAAGATTAATATTGCCGTTAATAGAAAAAAATAATTTGTTAAGAATTTCATATATATAACTTAAGTGAGACTAGAAAGCCTAAATTTTTGAACAAAATTAGAATAATAATTAAAAGATTTTTAGCATTTAAAATATTCCTGAATTTTAGTTATGCTTTTGTAAATAATTATTCTTTTAAGACTTTAAATCCAAACGTCTTATCATCACCTACAATCTTTAAGAAATAACAGCCGGTTTTAAGGTTTGAAATGTTTAATTCAGCTTTATTATCATTTATAGCAACTCTTTTTAATAATGAAGCTTGTAAATTATAAACTTCAATGTATTCAATTTTATATTCTTTTGATTCTATAATAATTTTATCTTTTGTTGGATTAGGATATATTTTAATCTTAGATTCATCAATTATTATTTCATTTATACTCACAGCTTCAAGGTAGGGTCTGCGATAAACTCCTTCATCAGTTGCTGAATAGAAATAATCATCATTCGCAGTAAAATACCATGGAATACTGTTAAAGCCTTGGTTATAATCAGCCCATATAAAATCTCCAATCTTTGCATACATTATACCCTTATTATGAAAACTAATAAAAACATAATTACCAGCAATATAGGTATCACGCGGATATATAACAAAACCATTATTATTCATTATAGTATCCCATGTTGCTCCTTTATTATTTGAATAGAAAATCCCTTGCTGAGTAGAAATTATTAAATGTTGTCCATCATAATCAAAACTGCTTATTACATTATGCAAACCTGTAGTAATATTTGTGAAGTTTGCCCCTGAGTCAGACGATAAATAAAGATCAACTCCACCAACAAGGATTTCATTTCCTAATATTTGCAAATGCCATACAATACCATAATTATCATCATAATGTATTGAATCCCATGTTATGCCGGAATTGTATGAAATAATTGTTTTATGGTCATCTAATCCACAAATAATTATATTATTTTGAACTGCTGCTGAGAAAACTCTTTTCATTGTTAAAATACGATTCCATGAATTACCATAATCTTCAGAAACAGACAAACCCTCCGAATGAACCATATATAGCTTGTTATTATCGTTTATTAATTCATAAACTGTATTAGTTATATCAACTGAGTTTATGGTTTCCCAGTTCAATCCTGCATCTACTGACCTTAATAAGCCTGCACCCTGAGAATGTGTGTGCGCAAGTAAAGTATCTCCAAAACTGACAATCCTTTCCATGCGGGCATATTGCATACCTGAACTTTTTTGCTTCCAGTTTTTTCCATTATCAATAGATTTGAAAACACCACTCCAGCGAAACCCTGCATAAAGTGTATCATTTATTTTAGTAATATCTTGAAGATAATTATATTCTGATCCAATATGTAAGCCTTTATTAATGGTATTCCAAGTGATTCCATAATTAATTGATACATACAAAACAGAATCTACAGTATTAAGGTATATCAGACTATCCTTCACTAAGAATCTATAATAGCTTTGATTACTAGGTAATGAAGCAGAAATATTAATCCAATTTAGACCCTTATCACATGATTTGAATATCCCTGAATTTGAACATGAATAATAACAATTATTATAAGTATAGAAAGCATGTACATCATTATCGCTATTATTCCCAAATTGCCAGCTTGCACCATAATCATTAGAGAAATAAATACCCTGATTGTGTGTTCCACACAAAAATACTGAATCCTTAATAAACAAACTTAGAAAATTATTAAGTAGTTTTATTGTATCCATTCGAATCCATACAGAGTCGCTCAGATGCATCCTATAAACCCCATAACTACTTGAACCATAAATATAGGTATTAGTAATTTTGAAGTTATCTATAGAAGGATAGATATACTGATATGTAAATGGAAATGGGGCAATATTAAATGAATCACAAACAGCTACTGTCGTTCTCTGCCAACTTAATCCGTAGTTTAAAGATATAAATCTGCCAGAGTCAGTATGTGCAATAAATATTGAATCCTTGTGTTCAAAAGATTTGATTTTTTTAAAGAGTTTAATTTCGCTTTGATTAGGATAGAAAATCCAATTCTCTCCATTATCAAAAGATTTATAGATTTCAAAATCACTTATAGCATATAGTGTATCTTCAACATAAAATATCTTCTTTATATCTTCTGTATATGGTCCATTCATATGTTGCCATTGAGCAAATGAATTAAGACCAATCAAAACAAATAAAACAATAAAATACAATTTTAAATTTTTCATAATATTTTGGTTTAAAAACAAACAGATACACAAATATAATCAAAAAAACACATTGATTTTAAAATTATAAACTAAATTACATAATATTTAAATATTGCACAATTTTATTAAAAGAATATAATAATTATACTTCTATTTCTGAATTACAAATAATAAAAATTATTTTTTTTTATTTATAAGACAATCTGATGAAATTATATTTATAATTGTTTTTTTTATGTTAATCTGTGACATATAATTATTCATTAAGACTTTAGTCCGACTGATTAGTTACTAATATTTTAAAACATAAAGGAATGGAAAAACTTTCCTGAATATTTTAAAGTATAATAAAAGCTTGGGGAGGGTTTATTAGTTTCATTCTACTAATTAACAATTGATAGAGGCAATTGAAAGGGTTGGTTTATGGAATATTATGCAATCTTGCACCAGCTGAGGGTTTTAATCTAATCTTTCAATTGTCAATCCCTTTTTAATATTATTCTCAATAAACTTTAGAATATTTAAAATATTAATTCCACTATCTACTAAGCTAATAATTTGATTATCCTTAAATTCTGCATCTAATCCATGTACAACCCTATTTCTTAAATTCCAAAACTTTTCAAAAGAAATCTGCAAATCCATCTGAATGTATTCTTTGTCAGAAAGCTCCGAAATTATTCGTTTAGCTGCCACAGGATATTTATTATTTTGCTTTAAAGTTTCATTAGAAATCTCTCTTAATGTTTTCTCTAATTCTATAGCGATCTCTATAAGTGCTGATTTAGGCCGACTAAAATCGGGTTTAAAGTCTGTTGTGCCTATATATTTTTCAAAATGGTCAATCATTTCATTTTCATTGGAACTATCAATCCCCCTTAGACCTTTCTCTTTTTCGGCACTAACTTCTATATCATTTTCGATTTTCTCAGTTCTATTAGAAAGTTCCTTTAACTCCTTATTAAATTTCATTTTAAAACCAAATCCACTAAATTCGGAAAGATGATTTAAGTCTTTAAGAGAAACTATCAAAGAAATAACCACGAAAAAACCAATAGAAATTAAATCAATTTCAAATCCAAAGCAACGTAAACTAATAATTACAATTCCTAAAATAAAAATAATATATTTCATTAATCAAATGTTTATTTTTTTCTAAATCATACTAATTCAATGACAAACATCCATATTATATTTTACAAAGATATATAAAAATTTTATATACAATAAGAGATATTTAATCTCAGCTGATTTTAATTTAAGGTGTTAATCTTATTCATCACAATCCACTTCATCATCACCACTAATAAGCGATGCAACCGTAGTACAATTCTTAAAATCCCCCATAATATATAAAGTGTCCTTTGTTAGAATTATTTCATCTTTATTAGGGTTTGTAATAGTTTCACTTCCTCTGCGAATTGCAAGAATACTTATCCCAAAGCGTTCTCTTATTTTTAGTTCTCCTATTGATTTATTCAACAATTTTGAAGTGTCAGAAATATTTACAGCAGAAATTTCAATATCCGGAATATTAAGTTTTGAATCATCAAGTTTAGTTCCTGATTCACTTTTACTCTCTCTCAAATGTTGATAACCGTGAGTACGATAATTAGCAATAAGTTTGTCGATTTCTTTTTTAGGAAACAGATATTTATTTAATACTCTGGAAAAGATTTCAAGAGCTGTTTCAAATTCTTCAGGAATTACTTCATTCGCTCCTGCATGATATAAATCGTCCACATCACCCATATAACAAGTTCTGGCTATTATATAAATTTCATGATTTAGTAATCGTGCATTCCTTACGATAGTGTAGGTTGAAGCCGGATCACCAATTACTGTAACTAATACTTGAGCTTTAGAAATTCCAGCCTGTTCCAAAACTGATTCAAAAGTAGCATCACCATACATTATTGGTTCATTCTCTTTTTGTTTTTCTCTTACAATTTCTGCATCAAAATCTATAATTCGATATTTGATATTTGTAGTTTTAGCAACCTTTGATAAATTGCTTCCATTTAATCCCATCCCTACAATTATCATATGATTTTCAAGCTCATAAATTTTTGTTTCTTCAAATTGTCGAAATCCATTAATGAATTTTTGCGGAATTGGAATTATCTTCATAAAAGAGTCAATCAACCAGGGAGATAACTTAATAATAAATGGAGTTAGAATCATAGTTACAGTTGTTACAGCTAGAAATAGTTGGTAATAATAATTCCCACCACCGGATGAGGATAAAAGAAAACCATTTCTTAATCCAATGTCGGCCAAAACAAAGGAGAACTCCCCTATTTGACTCAAGGACAGTCCGACAATAATTGTAACTCTAAACGGGTAACCTAAAATAAATGTTGATAGACCTGAAACAAAAGTTTTAATAACTATCACTAGAACAGCAAAAATCAGCACTGTTAAGGGTTCTGAAAGTATAAAATTAAAATCCAAAAGCATTCCAATTGAAACAAAGAAAAAGGCAGTGAAAATATCCCTAAAGGGAATTACATTTCCAAAAGCATGATGTGAATATTCTGATTCAGAAATTGCTAAACCCGCCAGAAAAGCTCCTAAAGCAAGCGATAAACCCATAAATGATGTTAACCAGGCAACGGCAAATCCAAGAACTAAAAGAGTTAGCAAGAACAATTCTCTACTTCCTGTTTTAGCTACTTGATGTAGAATTTTAGGAATAAGCCATTTTGATAGCACGTATG
>Ga0307991_1001585_pt1 | contig 15854 bp, 10 predicted proteins | sample EllFjometagen131_FD_203146 | JGI IMG/M metagenome (GOLD analysis project Ga0307991, IMG submission 203146) | Marine microbial communities from Ellis Fjord, Antarctic Ocean - #131 | ecosystem: Environmental > Aquatic > Marine > Unclassified | place: Southern Ocean | collected 2014-10-08
ATTTTAAATTCAAATAACCTTAGTAGAAGATATAAACACAAAACAAACAATAAGCTTATTACCTTATTATTTTTGTATTGTATCCTGATATGTTGTCAAAAATAAGGTAATAAGGTTGATATTGCAGAGAATTATTTTTTTCTACTAAGGTTGAAAGATTATGCAAGTAAATAAAGTTAGTAGTATATTGAAAGTGAAGTGCGATAAAATCCCGCACTAGGCATAGCTTAACCGTTATACCGGAACAAAAGATAAAACTCTTAAATTGTTAAAATTTAAATATTATATGCTTTCAAACTTTAAATTCTAAAATTATCTGTGTATAATAATTTATTTTATGTAAATTTGTCAAAAAATTTATTTAAACTATAAAAATTAAATTATTATGAAAAAAATTATTATGCTTATAGTTATTTTTTGTTTTGTTCAACAAGGATTTTCACAAGAAAAACAACAAAAAAAATCCTGTATAAAATTTGATACAAGGACTTATGATTTTGGGAAAGTAAAACAGGATAAAGGAAAAATTGAAGCAACATTTAATTTTACAAATACAGGAACTGATACTTTAAAGATATTAAATGTAAGGGCAAGCTATGGCTGTACTTCTACAAACTGGACGCAGGAACCTGTTTTGCCAAATAAAAAAGGCATTATAAAAGCAGTTTATGATACAAAAAACAAATCCGGTGAATTTCAAAAAAATATATTTGTTACAACAAACGACCCGCTAAATGTAAGAATTATATTAACTGTTAAAGGCGAAGTAGTATCAAAAAAAGCAATAAAATAAATTTTTTGCCTAATCAGATTAAATAAAAAAACTTATTTATATCTTTGCAAATTCTTTGGAAAGTTGGCAGAGTGGTCTATTGCGGTAGTCTTGAAAACTATTGAGGGTAACACCTCCGGGGGTTCGAATCCCTCACTTTCCGCCAAAAAAGAGAAGAGTTTTTAATTCTTCTCTTTTTTGTTTTATGGAGAGATGTCGGAGTGGTCTAACGTACCTGTCTCGAAAACAGGTGTCCTGAGAAATTGGGACCGAGGGTTCGAATCCCTCTCTCTCCGCCAAGTAAGTTAAATAAAAAAAAATAAGGAACAGACAAACATCCTTTTTCTAAATATTCTATAAATTGATTTACTTCAATATTTAATGTATTAAGGTTTGTTTTAATAATAAAAGGAGTGATTTCTTTATTTTTTATTGGAAATATTATAGGACGTGTTAAATCTTTTCTTGACCAAATTTCATGATCGCCTTTTGTCCGATTATAATTTGCACCTAATGCTTTTAGAAATTTACGAAAAATTTTTACTTTTACGGGATATAAATGTTTTCCCATATTTATTATATTATTTATTTGTTTATCCTTTTTACAAAGATAATGTTTTTAAAATGAAAAACAAATTATTTTTCTTTAAACTGTTCATCAACATATATTAAGTTGTATATATTTGATGTCCTTGTATAATTTCTTGCGAAGCAATAATATTTTGTAAATAGGAATTGTTTTTCTTAATATTATCAATATTACGAGCTATATAATTTTTATTACTTAAAGGATTCTTTGCCCATCCAAATTTTTTTAACTCAATTAATAATGTATTTTTCTTTATAGTATATTCAAAAAATATTATCACAGCTTCTTTAACCGCTTCTATAGATTCTTTAACAGTGTCTCCTGATGAAGCTATGTCTATTGATGGAATATAAGAAACCCATGTCTTCTTTTCCTGAAAAGTTATAACTGTTAAAAATGCTTTTATTGACTTACCTCGTATTCGTAAGGAATCAATTTTTTCTTCAAACTTATTATTTTGATCCATTTTAATTTTTATTATAAATTTTTGAATACAAATATACTACAAATATATAATATATTAATAAAAGTTTCGTATAATTGCACGAAAGTTTAAAGATAAACTTTCTATAGCCATATCACAATCAGGAATCCTACGGGTCCGGTAATATGGCTTATTTTATATAGTGATCATAATAAAATTTATCATTCTTATCAGCCCTAACAGATATTTTAACAACACAAAGTTTATTATTTATTTGCTACAAACAGTATGTTTCTCTCCGCTGATATTTATATCCAAATTAATACTGTTTTTCCCTGCTTTACTAATAAAAAGCATCAGAAATTTCTAATCATCAGTTTTTTAGTAAAAGATTTAAGTTCTTTTTTCCTTTGGTCTTTTACTTTAATTTGATTAAGATATTCTAATCCTCTGGCACAAAAATATTCAATCTTTTTTTCTGTTATATCCTTGATTTTTAGTTTGTTGTAAATATCTATAACAGTTTTTATTTTAGTATTATGAGCAATAGATTTATTATTAAAACAATTATCCAAATCATTCAGAGTTTTATTTTTAGCCAGTTCAAAAGCTTTTATATACAGGTATGTTTTTTTATTACTAATAATATCTCCGCCTATTTTTTTACCAAATTTTTTTTGATTACCAAATGTATCCAACAGGTCATCTTTTAGTTGGAAAGCTAATCCAATACTTTCGCCAAATTTATAGATATTATCAGCATCTTGTTTATTTGCGCCACCTATTACTGCACCAATCTTTAAACTTGCAGCCAACAAAACAGCTGTTTTTAGCCGTATCATTTCAATATAATTTTTTACAGAAACATTGTTTGTTGTCTCAAAATTCATATCATATTGTTGCCCTTCGCATACATTAACAGCTGCCTGATTAAAAATTTTTAAAACTTGGGCAAGGACTTTTTTCTCAGTATTAATAAGATATTTATAAGACAAGGCAAACATAGTGTCGCCTGAAAGTATGGCTATATTGGTATCCCATTTTTTATAAACAGTTTTTTTTCCTCTTCTTAAAGGAGCATTATCCATAATGTCGTCATGGATAAGAGTAAAATTATGAAACATCTCTATACCTAAAGCCGGTAACACAGCTTTTTCAATATTTTCTTTAAACAGATTGCAAGCCATTAACACCAAAACAGGTCGCATTCGTTTGCCACCAAAAGAAATTGTATAAGAAATAGGATTGTATAATTGTGGAGGATTGAGATTAAAATTTTGAGAGAGTAATGCTTGTTTTATCTTATTTTGCAAAAATTCTATAGAATACATTTCTTATATACTAATTTGTTAATTATTGACAGGCAAAAACTTTATAAATTCAGGACTGTCAATAATATTTTTTATACCTTGGTCAAGTGTAATAAATTTTCTGTTTAACAAATATTTAGTTTTCGCTATATCAGGCAAACGTCTTCTCATATCTCCTTCTTTTAAAGGAGGCAGATGAATTATTTTGGACTTTGAATTTGTTATATTAATAATTTTTTTTGCCAGGTCAAGAATTGTGATTTCATTTTCATTGCCAATATTAATTATATCATTAACAAAAATATCATTATAAAAAGCATTAAGACAAGCATCTATGTTATCATCAATATAGCAGAAAGTCCGTGTTTGTAGTCCATCGCCATAAATAGTAATATCCTGATTTTTTAACGCAAAAGAGATAAAGCGTGACATAACAAAGTCATTGCTTTGCTTTGGTCCGTAAGTATTAAAAAACCTAAAAATAGTATAGTCAAGGTTATATTCTTTTTTAAAAGATTTCAAAAAAACCTCACCTGCATTTTTAACAATAGCATAAGGAATTCTTGAATTCAAAGGAGTTGTATTTTCATTTTGAGGAAATTCTATGGGTGCGCCATAGACCTCGGAAGATGATGAAAAGAACACTCTTTTTATACCGGAATTTTTACAAAGATTTAAAATATATCCCAAGCCTTGTAAATCCATTAGGACCTCAATAGGATTTTCTTGTGTTCGCTGAACACCAACAACAGCAGCATAATGAAAAACATAATCAAAATTAAAAGATTGCATAACCTCTGCTATATCACGATAATTGTTTACATTACATTTAATAAAATGTAAATTATTTTTAGGTAAATGAGATAGATTTCTCATATTTCCTGTTGATAAATTATCAGCAATAACAACAAAATTTTCAGTGTTTTCAATAAGTTTTTCAGCTAATGCACTACCTACAAATCCAGCACCTCCGGTTATAAGAATTTTTCTTTTGTATTTCATTTTAATATTAAAATATTATTAGTGTCCGACTAAAAACAAAATATGAGCTTCCTTATTGCAGATTCCTCATTTCGCTATGCTCCATTCGGAATGACAATGGTATTATTTTTTTGGGGATAGGGGTGTATTTTCGCAAAGCGAAAATACACCTCCATCCCTTACCCGAATTATGCTGTCATTCCGAGCGATAGCGAGGAATCTGTAACAATTAAACTTGTATTTCATTTTTTAGTCGGACAATAGTGATTAAATATGTAAAAAAAATTTATTACTTCTTAAAATTTTTATTATATTTTTAGGGGATTATGTCAAAAAATGGACCATAATCAAATTTAAACCGTTGGATAATATCCTACGGCTTTAATTTCATTACAAAAGTATATTTTTTTTTTAATTGAATAAATTTACATAATTTTGCAAACATACGAGTTACAATATAACTTATACAATTAAATCTAATAAATAGTTACCATATCCGCTTTTTAATAAAGGTTGAGCTATTTTTTTTAATTGGTTTTTATTTATAAAGCCCATTCTATAAGCGATTTCTTCTATACATCCTATTTTTAATCCTTGACGTTCTTCAATTACCTGTACATATTGTCCTGCCTGTATTAAAGATCTGAAAGTTCCTGTGTCAAGCCATGCTGTTCCACGACTTATAATGCCAACTTTTAGTTTATTATGTTTCAAGTAATATTTATTTACATCAGTAATTTCGTATTCTCCGCGTTTACCGGGTTTCATTTTTTTGGCAACTTCAATTACAGAATTATCATAAAAATATAATCCGGGTATAGCAAAATTAGATTTAGGATTTTTTGGCTTTTCTTCTATTGATAATACTTTTTTATTTTTATCAAATTCTACAACACCATAGCGATAAGGATTTAACACATAATAAGCAAAAACAACACCTCCTTCGGGATTATTGTTTTCAAGTAAAAGATTTTGAAGTCCTGTGCCATAAAATATATTATCACCAAGAATAAGAGCTACTTTATCTTTGCCAATAAATTTTTCGCCAACAACAAAAGCTTGTGCTATTCCATTTGGGGTATCCTGAACCGCATATTTAAAAGAGCATCCTAATTGTTTGCCATCACCTAAAAGTTTTTTAAAGTTAGGTAAATCATAAGGAGTAGAGATTATAAGAATTTCAGAGATGCCTGACATCATTAATACAGACAAAGGATAATAAATCATTGGCTTGTCATAAACAGGTATTAATTGTTTGCTTACGGCTAAAGTTAAAGGATATAACCGCGTTCCTGAACCACCTGCTAAAATTATTCCTTTCATTATTTTATCATTTTAATTGATTTGCGTTTCTCAATAATCATTATTGGGTTATTTATTTGCCTTAGGCGGACAAAGATAGATTATTTTTTTTATTCAAGTTCTAATTCATCTAATTCAATGTCTTCTTCTTCGTCAAAAATTTCAAGTAATGGTTCTTTAAATGCTTTTGTTGTAATTTTTTTGTCAAGTGTTAATAATAATGATGGTAACAAAAAGAGATTTGAGAGTAAAGCTATAAATAAAGTAAATGATATTAAAAATCCCATAGCTTGTATGCCTCCAAACCCTGAAAAAGCAAATATTGAAAATCCTAATATTAAAATTACAGAAGAATATATCATAGTTACATTTATTTCTCTTAAAGAATATATTACAGAATTTTTGATATTCCAATTGTTAAATTTTAATTCCTGACGATATTTTGAAAGAAAATGTATTGAATTGTCAACGGAAATACCTAATGCAACACTAAAAATCAGAATAGTTGATGGTTTTATAGAGATACATAAATATCCCATCAAAGCTGCTGTTAATAATTGTGGAAAAAGATTAGGTATAAGCGAAATCAGAGTCATCTTTAATGAAGTAAATAGAAATGACATCAAAATTGATATGACAATAAGAGCAAATATTAAACTTGTTGTCAAATTTTTTACTAAAAAATCTGTTCCTTTCAAAAACACAACGCTTGTTCCTGTAAGTGTTACATCATATTTTTCAGGGCTGAAAATTGAATCAATTTTTGGTTTTATATTATCTTTAATTCTTTGAATATCTCTTGTGCCTATATTTGCCATTTGTGTAGTTATTCTTGTTACCTGCATATTGGTATCAACAAAAGAACTAAAAATTGTCTTTTTATTTTTTCCCATCTTAGGCAGATAAGAAAATATAAAGTTTTTTTCCTGATTGTTGGGCAAAGAATACATATAGCTTTTGCCATTAAAAAAAGCTTGTTTTGCGGACTTGACAACATCAACAATTGATAAAGATTTAGACATTTCAGGATATAAAGAAATAACTTTTTCCAATTTATCAAGTTTACGAATAAATGAGAGTCGCATCACTCCATTTTTTTTCTTTGTATCAATAGATATTTCAAAAGGCATTATACCTTTAATATTTTTTTCAAAAAACATCATATCAGTATATAAAACATCTTTTTTTGATATATCATCAACTATTTTACCTGTTGTTTTTAGTTTTGTAATGCCTATTATACCAAGTATAAATAATGATACTGTTATTACATATATTAAATTTCTACGATTAATGATTAAAAATTCAATTTTAGAAATAATTTTTTTAATTATTTTATTATCTAAATATTTGATTTGTTGCAGTTTAGGTGCTTTGGTATAACTAAATAAGATAGGCATTAAAAACATTGTAAGAAAAAATATAAACAAAATGTTAAGTGAAGCTATTACACCAAATTCTGCAAGTATAGAATTACGTGTAATGATAAAGGTTGCAAAGCCAACACCAGTAGTTATATTTGTTAAAAGTAACGGACCAAACATTTTTTGAATTGTCCTTGCCAGTGCTTTTATTTTATTATTATATATTTTGTATTCATTATGATATTTGTTTAATAAAAAGATACAATTTTCTATACCTATTATTATTAATAAAGGAGGAATAATCCCTGTTAGCATAGTGATTTTATATCCAAATATAGAAATTGTACCAAAAGCCCAAACAACACTAATACAAACAATAATTATTGGTATCAACGTAGCTCTGAAAGATTTAAAGAAAAAGAAAAGAGCTGTTGCAGAAATTAATATGGCTAATAATATAAATAATTTAAGTTCTTCTTCTGTTTTTTTTGTTGTAACAGTTCGTATGTAAGGTAGTCCTGAATAATGAACATCAATATCATGTTTATTCCCAAATTCTTCAATAGTATTTTTTATATCCATTACCAGACCAACTCTTTTTTTTGTATTAAGCACATTTTTATCAAGAGTAATAGCCATCATACTGGCATTTGTTGATTTGTTATACAACAAACCATCATAAACAGGAAATGATAAAATAATATCTTTTAAGCTGTCTAATTCATGCTGAGTTTTAGGTTTGTTTAAAATGATAGGTTTAAAATCAAATTTATGTGTTTTTGTATTCTTTACTAAATGATACATTCTTGCAACAGAAATTACTTCCTGAACTCCTTTAATATTTTCTAATTTGTTAGTCAGGTCATACCAGTCATTAAATTCTTTTAATTTATAAATCTTCTTATCCTGGATGCCAACAAAAAATACTGTTCCATCTTCACCAAATAATTTTTTGAATTTCTGATATTCAATATATGTAGAGTCAGTAGGAGGAAGCATTTGTGCCATATCATACGATAGCCGCACATCAAAAGCTTTGTATAACATAAATGCAGTTACCAATAAAATAACTGTCAGATTTATTAATCTCCTTTTTAAAATTAATCTAACTACAGATTTAAACATTGCTAAAAAAATATACTTTTAAATAAAAAACGAAAATACAATTTTAATTTGTAAAAATAATAATAAATATCTTCTCTGACATGGACAAGCCATAATAAATATTTAGAAACTTTTCTAAAATTTTAAACTTTGGAAAAGTTAATATTATAATCAGGAGCACCGTGTCATATATGAGTAGTTTGTTTACTATTATATTACAATAAACTAATCAATCAGGCAGTTGCCTTATTATTTTAGAAAGCTGGCTAATATAATGAATGAACTTTATTTGATTCTATTGGTCAAAATTAAAGACAAAATATTATGTATCTAATCGTTATATTTTTAGGGGATTTCTAATAATTGGTTTTGTATATGAAAGTGAGCGAAAAATATCAGTATGAGGCAGAGAGTAAAATATTCCGCAGGCATAGCCATAGCTATGGTGAGGAAAAATTTTGCCCGATAACGAAATAATGATATTTTGCAGCCACTTGTAATAAAAAGTAATTATTAGAACTCCCCTTTATTCATCACCTTTATTTGAAAGTAAATCAGGTCTTCTTTTTTTTGTTCTTTCAATAGATTTTTCTGTCCTCCATTTTTGTATTTCTTTATCATTACCTGAAAGTAAGATGTCAGGGACTTTTAAATTTTTGTAATTGTATGGACGAGTATATACAGGTGGAGATAAAAGCTCGTCCTGAAAAGAATCGGATAAAGCAGATGTTTCGTCATTAATAACACCGGGAATAATTCTTATCACAGCATCACATAAAACAGCAGCGGCAAGTTCGCCTCCTGATAATACATAATCTCCTATTGAAATTTCTTTTGTTATATAATGCTCACGGATTCTTTGGTCAATACCTTTATAATGACCACAGAGAATAATTATATTGTTAAGTGTTGAAATATGATTGGCAATTTTTTGGTTAAGCAATTCTCCATCCGGTGTCATATATATTATCTCATCATAAGTTCTTTTGTTTTTAAGATTATCAATGCAAATAGCAATTGGCTCAATCATCATCACCATACCGGCACCACCACCATAAGCATAATCATCAACGCTTTTGTGCTTATCTGTTGAATAATCTCTTATGTTGTGGAAATAAATCTCTGCAAGACCTTTTTCTTTTGCTCTTTTTATTATTGAATAATTAAAAGCACCATCAAACATATCAGGAAATAAAGTCAGAATATCTATGCGCATATAAAATTTATTTAAAACAAATTTTTTTATTGGTAATAAATAAAAATAAAACAAGGTCTAATTTTTAATATTTTAGACCTTGCATTATAAAATTATTTATAATTCATAAACAAATAATATAATCTAAATTTTATTTATTATTCTATTGAATAACTATTTTCTTAAACTGAATAATATCTTTATTAATAAATTTCAGAAAGTAAATTCCTTTTGGATAATCAGAAACATCCAATTGTTTGTTATACTTGGCTGAGACATTATTTAATTTTTCTTTTAAGATAATTTGTCCCTGAATATTAAATATAGTCAAATCAAAATTATTATTTAACCCACTTATTGAAATATTAAATATTCCTTTTGATGGATTAGGAAATACATTAATATTAACATTGTCAGTAATATCTTCAATGTTATCTATAATAGAAATAGTAATAGTATCAACACTTTGGCATCCATAAACATTTGTAACAGTAACAGAATAATCTGCTGAGTCAGATATATCTGAACCATTAACTGTTAGTGTTGAATTTGTTGAACTATCAGACCATGAATAAGTATATCCAACACCCATTGCATCTAATAATACAGATTGACTAATAAGTATAGCTGTATCCTGTCCTAAATCAACAACAGGCAATGGATTTACTGTTACTACTACATAATCTACATCTGTGCATCCATATTCATTAGTTGTTGTTACTATATAGTTTGAAGTTGTTGTTGGACATACTGTTATTGAAGATGTTGTTTCTGTTGTATTCCAGAAATAGCTTCCGCCAACTCCTGCACCACTTGCGGTTAATACCGTGCATTCACCATAGCAGATAGATATATCAGGACCTGCATCTGCTACCGGATTTGGAGCAATAGTAACAGTAATAGTATCAATATCTTGACATCCGTAAATGTTAGTAACAGTAACAGAATAATCTGCTGTGCCTACACCAACATCTGAACCAACAACTGTAAATACTGAATCAACAGAGCCGCCACCAGACCATAAATATGTACATCCTGATTCTGTTGCATCAAGTGTTACAGATTGATTATAACAAATAGTTGTATCCTGACCTAAATCAACAGCAGGCAATGGATTTACTATTACTATAACACTATCTGTTTTTGTGCTATCTCCATCATCTATTTCTATTGTGTAAGTAGTAGTTATTGTAGGTATATCTGTAGGGTTTGATATTATACTGTCAAATCCTACAGGATTTGATGTCCACTGATATGTATAACTTCCATTGCCGCCACTTGCCAAAGCAGACAGATCAACTGATTCCCCTGCACATATAGCTGAATCAGATGCACTTGCAATAACAATAAGCGGACCACCACTTATTGTAACAGTTACATTATCTGTATTTTGACATCCTGTAATTGTATCTGTTACTGTCAATGTAAAGATTGTAGTAATTATTAAGTTTACAGTTGTTGCATTTTGTATATTAGGATTTACAAATAAAGCTTCCGGTGACCAGTTATAAACACATGAATCTCCCGCATAAGCAGCATTTAATGTTATATTTGTACCAAAAGGTATTACTGAATCTTGTCCTGCATCTGCTGTGGGCAAAGGATTGACAGTAACAATAATAGTATCGGGAATACTCCAGCAGCCATTAGTATCCTGAACAGAAATAGATATTGTATCTGTTGAATCAATCGGCTGAGATTGTCCTGTGAAGCCATCTGACCATAAATACCCAATATATCCTGCTCCTGCATCTAATATATCACCATAACAAAGTTCGGTATCATTCAAATTAAGTAGAGGTAAAGGATTAACAGTAACAATAATAGTATCGGGAATACTCCAGCAGCCATTAGCACCTTGAACAGAAACAGATATTGTATCTGTCGAATAAATGGTTTGTGTTTGTATTGTGCTTCCATTTGACCATAAATAAGAACTAAATCCTGCTCCTGGATCTAAAACAACGCTATTACCTTCACACACAGAAGTATCCGGTCCTAAATCAACATCCGGTAATGGTTTGGTAGTAACAATAATAGTATCAGGGATACTCCAGCAGCCATTTGCATCCTGAACTTTAACAGATATTGTATCAGAAGAAAAAATTGGCTGAGATTGTCCTGTCCAGCCGTCTGACCAATAATATCCGCTATATCCTGCTCCTGCATCTAATATGCTTCCGGCACAAAATAAGGTATCATTTCCCATGCTAAATACAGGTAAAGAATTAACAGTAACAATAATAGTATCGGGAATACTCCAGCATCCATTTGCATTTTTAACTGTAACAGATATTGTATCAGAAGAACTTATGGCTTGAGATTGTCCTGTCCAGCCGTCTGACCAAAGATATTCGCTATATCCGGCTCCTGCATCCAAAACAACACTTTCACCTTGACAAATAGATGTATCATTGCCTAAATCAACAACAGGCAAAGAATAGACTGTAATAATAATAGTATCAGGAATACTCCAGCAGCCATTTGCATTTTTAACTGTAACAAAGATGGTATCAGAAGAACTAATAATCTGAGATTGAGTTGCGAACCCGTTTGACCATAAGTAAGCATCATATCCCGAACCTGCATCTAAATTAACACTGCCTCCTTCACAAAATGTAGTATCATTACCTAAATCAACAACAGGTAAAGAACTTACTGTTATTATAACATTGTCCGTAGCTGTACTAATTCCATCATCTACTGTTACTGTATAAGTAGTAATTATTGCAGGTATGTCTGTAGGATTTAATATTGTATCATCAAATCCGGCAGGAATTGATGACCACTGATATGAATAATTTCCACTGCCTCCGCTTGGCAAGGCATGCAAATAGGCAGTTTCTCCATAACATAAAGTTGTATCATCAGCACTTACAATAACATTAAGAGTTCCACCTGCTACAAAAATATTTACCTGATCTGTATTTTGACATCCTGTAATTGTATCTGTTACTGTCAATGTAAATGTTTCAGATGATGTCAGGATTACAGTTACAGGATCTTGTATATTAGGGTCTATTAACAAACCTGCTGGTGTCCAGTTATAAATGCACGAACTTCCTGCATTTGCAGCATGTAATATAGTATCATGACCTGTTTGTATAGTTGTATCTTGTCCTGCATCAGCTACAGGCAAAGGATTAACAATAATATTAACAGTATCTCCTTCACTCCAGCAGCCATTAGCACCTTGAACTTTAACGCTTAAAACAATTGTTGTATTTATAGTTTGAATTTGTTCTGTCCAGCCATTTGACCATAAGTAAGCATCATATCCGTATCCTGCGTTTAATGCAACACTACCACCTTCACAAAATGTAGTATCATTACCTAAGTTTACTGTTGGACTTGGTTTTACTGTAATATTAATAGTATCTTCATTACTCCAGCATCCATTAGAGTCCTTAACTTTACAGCTTATAGTTGCAGAAGTATCTACAATTTGCGACTGACCTGAAAAACCATTTGACCATACATAAGAAGCATATCCTGAACCTGGATTTAAAGTAATACTTCCTCCTTCACAGAATGTGGTATTATTACCCAAATCAATAATAACAGGAGATGGCTCTGTCAATATAATATCACCACCATTTATAGTATCAGTAGCATTTTTAACAACAGTAGAATAAGTTCCCGGTGACAAACTGGTAAATATACTATCATTAACAAAAGTACTGCCTCCGTCAATAGAATACTGCACAGGCGGAGTAATATCTATAGTAAATGTTATACTTCCGTCATCTGCTCCATAGCAACTAATATTAGTATAAGCAATATTTAGAGGAGTTAATTTTGACACGCCGTTTGCTGTGCCAAACCAAATGTTATTTTGATTATCTTTTGTAATTGCTCTTATAGTATTATTAACCAAGCCATCACTAATAGTATAAGTAGTCCAGTTGATACCATCAAATTTACTGGCACCACTATCTGTCCCAAACCACATATTTCCAAAATCATCTTCTGCAATTGATGTAACATTATCACTAACCAGTCCTGACAATGAGTCATTATAAGTTGTCCAATTTACACCATCATATTTACTAACACCGCTTTCCATTGTGCCAAACCATATATTATTATTACTATCTTCTGCAATTGACGATATATTATTACTTGCCAAGCCATCAGCAGTAGTTAATGAATCCCAGTTAGCACCATCATATTTATAAACACCTCCGAGATAAGTACCAAACCACATATTTCCATTATTATCTTTCATAATAGATATAACTCCCCAGCCGGCATTTGGCAGATAAGCGGTCCATGTTGAGCCGTCATATTTAGTAACACCTGTACCGGGATATACTGAGCCAAACCACATATTGTTAGGATTATCTTTTGCAGAAGACATAATATTGATACCGGCTATTCCACAATTTGATGTATCATAAGTTGTCCAAGTAGTAGAGCCATTATATTTGCTTAATCCTTTTGGTGTGCCAAACCATATATTATTGGAATAATCTTGTGCAATTGTTCTAACTTTGTTATCAACTAAGTCAGAGTTTGAAGTATCATAACTTGTCCAGATTGAGCCGTTATATTTGCTGGCACCTTCTCCTTCTGTGCCAAACCACATATTACTATTACTATCTCCAGTAACAGATTTAATGTTATCGTTAGCTAAACCTGAATTTAATGTATTATAGGTTACCCATACACCTTGTGCTTTTGTATTTGTAAAATTTAATACACCAATGCAAATAATAAGACCGATAAGAGATAAGAATTTAATTTTTTTCATGCTATTTAGTTTTTATTTATTTTTAAATTTGTTAAATTGAAAATAATTTGTAAAAGTATAAAACTAAAATATAAAATCAAAATGCAAAGTTACAAATTTATTGTTATTTTTTTTTATTAACATTAATTTAACAAAAATTTAATATAAACTTAATATATTTTCTGTCGCCATCTAAAAGGTTATACTTTATTTTGTTTATAAAAAAGGGTTAATTTATTCTATTTTAAATTTTAGGCATCAGAAAGACATCCGACTAATTTTGAATTTAATTATGTATAGATGAAATTTAGTATTTTTGATATTTTAACATTGATTGGGTCATTAGGTTTGTTCATTTATGGGATGAAGTTAATGAGCGAAGCTTTACAAAAAGTAGCAGGAGATAAAATGCGAAGCATTTTATCTGCAATGACTTCCAACAGGTTTAAAGGTATTTTAACCGGCTTTTTAATTACAGCTGTTATTCAATCTTCATCAGCAACAACAGTAATGATTGTTAGTTTTGTTAATGCCGGTCTATTATCACTGATTGAATCTATTGGTGTAATTATGGGTGCTAATATTGGAACAACTGTTACAGCATGGTTAATTTCTATACTTGGATTTAAAATTGACATAAGCATAATTGCCTTACCTTTAGTTGCTTTAGGATTTCCCTTATTTTTATCAAAAAACAACAATCGTAAATCATGGGGGGAGCTTGTTGTTGGCTTTTCTATTCTTTTTATAGGATTGAGTTTTCTTAAAAATTCTGTTCCTGATATTAAAAGTAATCCTAATATCCTTGAATTTCTTTCCTCATATACAGAATCTGGATTTTGGTCTGTTTTATTATTTTTAGGAATAGGAACAATATTAACTATGATTATTCAATCGTCAAGTGCAGTAATGGCATTAACCTTAGTAATGTGTTATAATGGATGGATTTCATTTGAGATGGCTGCTGCTATGGTGCTGGGAGAAAATGTTGGAACGACAATAACCGCAAATGTTGCTGCCATTGTTACAAATGTTTCTGCAAAACGGACTGCAAGAGCACACCTCATTTTTAATATAGTCGGTATTATTTGGGTATTATTAATATTTCATCAGTTTTTAGATATAGTTAACTGGCTTACTATTAAAATTGGAGGAGGACAATCACCTTATGAATCTGCAACGATTATCCCTATTGGTTTGTCAATATTTCATACTATTTTTAATGTTTTTAATACATTATTCCTTGTAGGATTTACAAAATTAATTGTTAAAACAGTTGAATTTATGGTTCCTTTGAAAGAAGAAGAAAAAGAAATATTCAGAATAAAATATATTAACACAGGATTGTTGTCAACATCAGAATTGTCAATTATTCAGGCAAAAAAAGAAGTAGCTAATTTCTCTAAACATACAACAAAAATGTTTTCCATTGTTCGTAATTATTTCTCGGAAATAGACAATAAAAAAAATGATAAATTTTTTGAAAAAATTAAAAAATATGAAGACATTAGTGATAATATTGAGATAGAAATTGCTACTTATCTGACAAAAGTTGCAGAAGGTGATTTAAGTAAAACAGGATCTGAAAATATAAAAGATATGTTAAAACAAATAGATAATATTGAAAGTATAGCTGACTCTTGTTTTAATATTGCCAGAACTATTAACAGAAAAAAACAACTTAAAATATGGTTCACACAAGATATAAGAGATACCCTGAATAAAATGTTTGATTTGATAGATAAATCATTAAGCATAATGGATAATAATTTAAGTAATGAATATAATGCCCGCTCTTTTAATAAAGCTATTAGTATTGAAAAAAGAATAAACAATTACAGAGATAAATTGAAACAAGAACATATAAATAATATAGAAAAAGGAAAATATAAATATAGGGCAGGGATAATATATAATGATATATTTTCAGAATGTGAAAAACTTGGTGATTTTGTTATTAATGTTTCTGAAGCAATATATATTTAAAAAAATAATCTGTTTTAAATAGATTACTTAAAAGAAAGAACCAAAAAAATGACCTGAATTATTAAAAAAATATAAATTAATTAAATATTTTTGTA
>Ga0307991_1001588_pt1 | contig 15839 bp, 9 predicted proteins | sample EllFjometagen131_FD_203146 | JGI IMG/M metagenome (GOLD analysis project Ga0307991, IMG submission 203146) | Marine microbial communities from Ellis Fjord, Antarctic Ocean - #131 | ecosystem: Environmental > Aquatic > Marine > Unclassified | place: Southern Ocean | collected 2014-10-08
CCGCATGTAATATTATCAATAGGTTACGTATGAACAATCACTGAAAACACCCTTATTTTGTTGCTTTTTGTGAAAATGGGGTTAAACTTGGGTTAAAATCCAAGATGCAAAATTCGATACCCGATACCATGAACCAAAACTTCAATAGAAATAATCTGGAAAAGCTCATTCCCGAAGGACTCATAGGACACAGGATTCACTTCTTCGACACTATTGATTCGACGAATACCTATGCGGCCCTCCTTGCCACCGGCAGCGCCAGTGAAGGCGAGGCGGTGATAGCCGATTGCCAGACGGCGGGGAGGGGAAGGCTGCGGGAGAGGGTATGGCAATCACCCCCCGGCAGGAACCTGTACACCTCCATCATATTGCGGCCTGACATACCACCTGCCTCTGCTTCGGGGCTGACTCTTGTTGCCGGAGTGGTGGTGGCTGAACTCTTGGGTGGCTATTGCCCTGTCTCGCTCAAGTGGCCCAATGATGTCCTGGCAAGAGGGAGAAAGATATCCGGTATACTGACGGAGATGAGAAGTACGGGTTCGAAGGTCGATTTTGTTGTCGTGGGGATTGGTATTAATGTCAATATGGAGCCGGGCGATTTTCAGGAAGAGATTCGCCCCCTGTCCACATCACTGAAAGAACAGACCTCAAAAGATGTCTCACGCCTCGATCTGACCGCCGGTCTGTACCGCTTGATGGAAAAGTGGTACCGGATATTTATTGAGGGGGGCCTTGCCCCTGTCAGGGACCGGTGGCTGGAATGTTCGGGTATCGTGGGAAAAACTATTGAGGTTGCGGATAGAGGTGTTGTACAAAGGGGACGATGCCAGGGAATAGACGACGAAGGGGTTCTCCTGATAGTCGATGAGGAAGGCAGGACGGTTCCCGTGCGGTCGGGAGATGTAACTGTACAGAAAGACGGGTGATATGATATGCTTCTGGTTATCGATGTGGGGAACACGAATACGGTTGTCGGTCTTTACGAGGAAGACAGGCTCTTGAGCCACTGGAGAGTTCGTACGGTGGCGGATCACACGATTGATGAATACGGGATGCTGATACTAAATCTCTACCGGTCAAGCAAGGTCGGTTCGCGAGCGATCGGCAGTATCATCATATCGTGCGTAGTCCCCTCCATGCTGAACATCCTGGAGCCCCTCTGCAAGAAGTATTTTCATGTTACGCCCCTTATAGTCGGCCCCGGGATAAAGACCGGCATGCCCATATACTATGATAATCCGCGAGAGGTGGGGGCCGACAGAGTCGTCAACGCCGTCGCCGCCCATGAGAAATACGAGGGGGATATCATTATCGTCGATTTCGGCACGGCGACCACCTTTGATTATGTCACGGCGAAGGGGGAATACATGGGTGGATGCATCGCGCCGGGAGTCGTTATATCAAGCGAGGCGCTTTTTGAACGTGCCTCCAAGCTGCCTCCGGTTGAGCTGTGCAAACCCCGGAACGTGATTGCAAAGGACACGGTGAGCAGCATGCAGGCGGGGATTGTCTTCGGATATGCCGGCCTTGTAGACGGGCTCGTGAATCGTATCAAAGAGGAGGCACAGACGGAGCCTACCGTTATCGCAACCGGCGGACTGGCGAATGTCATAGCCGAGGAAACCAGCACCATTAACCATGTCGATGAGATGCTGACACTGGAAGGGCTCCGGATCATCCATTCAAGGAACGTGTAGCTCCATCCATTTTTTCAGGGCAAGGAGGGCGCGGTCGGCGTACAGCCGTCCTCGTTCCCTCTTCGGTACCCTGCCTTCAAGCGGGACAAAGAGACCAAAGTTCACGTTCATCGGCTGGAAGGTCTTATAATCGGCGTTTGTGATATGGTGGAGGAGCGCGCCCAGGGCGGTTGTTTCAGGGGGAGGCGCCATATCCTCTCCCTTGATCTGTCGACATACGTTTATCCCCGCCATGAGTCCCATCGCCGCCGATTCCACATACCCCTCGACCCCCGTAATCTGTCCCGCGAAGAAGATATCGTCGTTGGAGCGAAGTTGCAGTGTCTTTCTGAGCAGAATGGGGGAATTTATGAAGGTATTGCGGTGTATGCTGCCGTAGCGCGTAAAGACGGCCTTCTCCAGCCCCGGAATCATCCTGAGTATCCGTTTCTGCTCAGGCCATGTCAGCTTTGTCTGGAATCCGACCAGGTTATAGAGGCTCCCGGCACTGTTTTCCTGCCTGAGCTGGACCACACCGTGGGGCCGCTTCCTCGTTTTCGGGTCGGTAAGACCCACCGGTTTCATCGGACCGAAGAGGAGGGTTTTTTCTCCTCTCCGTGCCAGGACTTCAATGGGAAGACATCCCTCGAAACAGTGCTTGTCTTCAAAATCCCTGAGAGGTACCTCTTCGCCCCCCACGAGCTGTTTCCAGAAACGTTCGTATTCCTCCTCTGTCATGGGGCAGTTCAGATAATCCCCTGTGCCGCCCTCCTCGTACCTCGATGCTCTGAAGGCCCGGGTGTAGTCGATGGACTCGGTTTCCACGATGGGTGAAATGGCATCATAGAAGTAGAGATAAGAATCTCCGGTAAGGGAGGATATCTCCCGTGTCAGGGATTCGGATGTGAGCGGACCGGAAGCAATAATAACGACAGAATCTTCAGGTATTTTGGTAATTTCTTCCCGGGATATTCTGATTTCGGCGGACGCGAGCCGGTCCTCGATGTACTGTGAGAAGAGGGTCCTGTCCACGGCTAGGGCCTTCCCCGCCGGGACGGCCGTGGCGGCAGCGGCCTCCATGGTAAGCGATCCCACCATCCGCATCTCCTCCTTGAGGAGGCCGACGGCGTTTTCTGTCGCGTCGGAGCGAAGAGAGTTGCTGCATACGAGCTCCGCAAGGAGGGGAGAGGTGTGGGCTGGCGAGAACCGGGAGGGCTTCATCTCATAGAGGAGGACATCAATGCCCCGTTTGGATATCTGCCACGCGGCCTCACAGCCGGCAAGACCGCCACCAATGATTGCAATGGGTTTCGTGTTTCTGATCTTAGACTGGCTCACTCTTGACTCTGTTCCTTGTAGCCGCATTCCTTGTTTGGGCACTTCTTGATCAGGCCTTCCCTGCGGGTCTGCTTTTCCACCAGGAAGGGATGACCGCAGAGGGGGCACTCCTCCTGTATCGGCCGGTCCCACAGGGCGTAGGTGCACTCAGGATAGTTCGAGCATCCGAAAAAGGTCTTGCCCCTCTTAGAACGTCTTTCGCAGAGATTGCCGACGCACCCATCTTGCGGACATTTTACCCCCGTATCGAGCGGTTTTGTGTGCTTGCATTCCGGATATCCCGAGCATCCCAGGAAGCGTCCGAAGCGGCCCTCCTTTATAACCATGTTTTTGCCGCACGTGTCACAGATGACATCGGTCGACTGTGCTTCCGCCTTGCTGATCGCGCCGTTTTCATCTTGCGCGATGTTGCCGGTGTTTTTGCACTCAGGATAGTTGGAACAGGCCAGAAATTTTCCATTTTTCCCCCATTTTATCACCATGGGGCTTTTGCACTTATCGCAGATAAGATCGGTGGGTGTCTCTTCCCGCTTGATGTCCCGCATCTCTTCGTTGGCCTTTTCCAGCTCCGAGCTGAAAGGGGTATAAAAATCCTCCAGTGTCTTGTGCCGAGTGAGCGTTCCCTCCTCGATCATGTCCAGCCGGTCCTCCATGGAGGCGGTGAACTTGACATCCATGATATTAGGGAAGTTTTTGACGAGAAGCTCGTTGACGATACCCCCGAGCTCCGTGGGGTGAAATCGTCCCTTTTCGAGCCTGACATATTTTCTGTTTTGTATCGTGCTTATAATGGCGGCGTATGTGCTGGGCCTGCCGATTCCCTTCTCTTCCAGCTCTTTGACGAGGGTTGCTTCGGAAAAGCGCGGAGGCGGCTGTGTAAAGCTCTGCTGCGGATCCAGGGAACTCAACTTCAATTCATCCCCTTCGGAGACCTTGGGAAGTCCCGACGTGTCGGGATTTCCCCCCACCTCTTCGTTCCCATTATCCTCTTTATCGGTGGATTCCGTGTAGACGGCGCTGAAACCGGGGAATTTCATAATGGAACCCTGTGCGTGGAAACGGCAGCGGCCGGCCTGTATGTCGATGCCGGTCTGATCGAAGACGGCGGGATTCATCTGACTGGCTATAAAACGGTTCCATATCAACTGATACAGGCGAAATGCATCACTTTCGAGATACGGTTTGATCTTGTTTGGCGGGTATGATGTCGCTGTCGGCCGTATCGCCTCATGCGCGTCCTGGGAAGACTTTGATGACTTGAAGACCCGAGCTTTCGCCGGGAGAAATTCTTTCCCGTATGCCTCTCCTATGTACCCTCTCGCGTCTTCCAGTGCCTCCGCCGCTATCCGGACCGAATCAGTCCTCATGTAGGTAATGAGGCCGACAGGGCCTTCCTCCCCCAAGGATATACCCTCATAGAGCCGCTGGGCCACGCTCATTGTCTTCTTTGCCGTGAAACGCAGCTTCCGTGATGCCTCTTGCTGGAGCTTACTGGTGGTGAATGGAGGGGCCGGAGAACGCTTTACCTCCTTTTTCTCGACCTTGCTGACGATGAAGGGGACGTCATTCAGTTTTTCAAGGATCTCTTGTGTCTGCGATTCATTGACGAGGTTAAGCTTCTTGGAACCTATCCGTGTCAGCCTCGCCTCGAAGGGGGGGGGATTCTTCCCCTCCAGCAGGGCGGTGATGTTCCAGTATTCCTCCGACACAAACGCCCGTATATCGGTCTCCCGGTCGCATATGATCCTGACGGCGACCGACTGGACCCGTCCCGCGCTCAGCCCCCGTTGAACCTTTTTCCAGAGTATGGGGCTGATTTGGTATCCCACCAGCCGGTCGAGTATTCTCCGGGTCTGCTGGGCCTCGTATTTGTTGATGTTCAACTCCAGGGGGTTGTTGATGGCCGCGATAACGGTCCTCTTGGTCAGATCGTTGAAAAGGACCCGGTAAATCTTTTTGTTTCTGCCTATTTCACTCGCCACATGCCACGCGATGGCCTCCCCCTCACGGTCGGGGTCGGGTGCCAGAAAGATGGTATCCGCCTTCTTTGCCGATTTTTTCAGATCAGCGATGACCTTCTTCTTTTCGCTGATGACCTCGTAGATGGGCTCAAAGTTATTTTCAATATCGATCCCCAACTTGCTTTTGGGAAGGTCTTTGACGTGTCCTACAGAGGCCTTCACCTCAAATTCCGGACCAAGGTACTTCTGTATGGTCTTTACCTTGGTTGGAGATTCAACGATAATAAGCGAGTTGGGCATAGTTACTCCTTTATAACGAATTTCTTCCCGGGAAGCTGCTTGACGTATCCCTTCAGTTCAAGGGACATGAGAACGCCCAGGAGGTCCTGTATCTGATAGCCGGTATCAATTGCCAGTGTGTCTACATGGATCGGGTTCCCCCCCAGTACCTTAAGGATGGCCTGTTCGTCAACCTTCAAGGTTTCAGATTTCCCGGGACATCTCTCCATAGATGGTTCCACCGATTCAGGAGGCGTAGGTTGAAGGTCCACTTGGGGCAGGATTTCCTCGAGTATATCACGTGTATTCTCAACCAGTTTTGCACCTTCCCGTATGAGCCTGTGGGTTCCCTTTGTCCCCGGGGAATCGATACTCCCCGGTACAGCAAAGACCTCTCTTCCCTGTTCCAGGGCGACCCGCGCCGTAATCAGGGAGCCGCTCTTCTCGCCCGCCTCAACCACGACAACCCCCAGAGAGAGCCCGCTTATGATCCTGTTTCTGGCAGGAAAATTGGTAGCCAGGGGCTGAGTGGAGAAGGGAAATTCGGTAATCACGGCGCCACTTTCCGCTATCTTTTCGAATAATTTTACGTTCTCAGGGGGATAGATAACATCAATGCCAGAGCCCAATACGGCGATGGTCCTTCCCTTTCCTGCAAGCGCCCCGGCATGAGCGGCGGAGTCAATGCCCCGTGCCATACCGCTGACAACGGTCACTCCCCCCATGGCAAGTTCGCGGCAGAGTCGCTCCGTTGTGAATCTTCCGTAGGTGGTTGCTATCCGGGAGCCTACCACGGCGAGCGTGATATCATAGGCGGACAGGGTTCCTCTGACATACAGAATAGGTGGAAAATCGTATATGTTTAGAAGCAACCGGGGATACAGCGGTGAGTCGGAGGGGACCAGCGAAACACCGAGCCTGTCTGCCGACTCCATCTCCCTTTCGACCCGCCGCCAGTCATCAAAGCTCCGTATGTTGCGTGCCGTCTTCTGCGTGATGCGTGGCACCTTTTGAAGGGCGGCCGCAGGGGCTTCTAAGACGGCGCGTGGGGAGCCGAACGTCTTGACAAGACTGTTGAATCCGACATTTCCCACGGCATCCACAAACTTGAGGGCAAGCCAATATTTTAAATCAGTGTGAGCCATTATCTTGCCGATAAAAGATAAAGTCGTAAGGGTTTAGGGGTTATGGTTGATGGATAAGGCCGGGACTATATATGGTATCTTTAAGAGGTGTCAAGTCTTTTTGAACAGTCGCCTGCTTGACATAGATCGGAAGTTATAATAATTTCACCCGTGCTGAGTGGTCCACATCGGGCTTGCTCGGTATGGTGCGTTGATACTATCTGTGATAAAAAGAGGTATGATAAAATTGAGTCCGAAAGTTATTGTTGCCGCCGCCCTCGTCCTGATTCTGATACTTGTGGGGTCGCCCGCTGCTCTGGCCCTGACCGACCGGTCTATGAATCCGGCTCGTTCCATAACGCCCGACAGGGTAGATTTCGGTGTTATGAGAGATACGGCGACCGAGATTCGTTTGATTGAGATAGGTGGCAGAGGGAAGGTCACGTGGAGGGTTAAATGGATAGAACCCTGGTTGACTCTGGATACATATTCAGGGGTTGTTGAGGACGGTACACAGATCATATCGGTCACGGCAAAACCGCATGGTCTCTCCCTGGGGCGTCACGAAACCGAAATAGTCATAACTGCCTCTTCCGGGACCAGAGTGGTTCCGGTTTCCGTTACCGTTCTGCGGGGCAGCGATGTTGTCCTCAGACCGGACCTTGAAGAAATCATCCTGGTACTGCCCGCCTTCGCCGCGCAGGTCGGCAGAAAGCTTCGCCTGAGCGCTTTCGGTGTATATTCGGATGGCTCGAAGAGAGATATTACAAAAGAGGTACGGTGGATATCGGAGAACAAGAGGGTAGGGGATTTTGTGAAAAAGGGGCTCCTGATCGGAAAGTCCCTGGGAAATGTGCGGGTATTTGCGAAGGAGGCGAGGGTGACAAGCCCTGTCATGGCCATTCATATAGAGGCCCTCGACGGTCCCCTTCTGAAGGTGCACCTGCCGAAGGTCACGCTGGATCATATGGAGAAAGGCTCGACAGAGGACCTTTCCCTGGCCCTGCGAAATGCCGGTACGGGTGAATTGGAATGGGAGATCACAAGCAGAGCCCCCTGGCTGGCAGTAGAAGGGAGCATCCTCTCGACCTACAGGGATACAATGGCGGCAGATGAAGAAGCCCCCAAATCGGGGGATGCGAAAGAGGGCGCACCGAAGCGATGGGAGGACGTATACAGCAGTCTGCGCGGTACAGGTACGAAGAACATAAAGATCACTGTTGATACCACAGGGCTTCCGGAGGGACAGTACGAGGGGGCCATTGTCGTGCGATCAAACGGAGGCGATGAAGAAATAACCGTTCCGGCCACTGTCCTCTCCCTTTCATCCATATTCCTTACCCCCGTTTCTACAAAAATGGCGATAAACGACAGGATGATGCTCCGGGCGACCGGTATATGGTCGGACGGGAGCAGGACCGATCTTTCAAGTGGTTCGGGTGGCAGGTGGATAAACTCTAACCATTCAGCCGGGTTCTTCCTGCGCAGACGGCCTGTTTTCGTGGCGAAGAGGTCCGGTTTCGCCGAGATTAGGAGGGTGAAGGGCAGAGTAAGCAGTAATGTAGCTATTATTGAGGTTGAAGAAGACACGGCCGGCCCTGTCTTGCTGGTATCTCCCCACGAAGTGGATTTCGGCGCCATAGGCCCCGGTGAGAGGTCGAAGGGTGTTATTTCCCTGAAAAATGTTGGTGGAGGAGAACTGATCTGGCAGGCTTACGGAGTGGGAGACTGGATATCTCCGGAAGGTGGCGCTCCTTCAGGGACGGTCGGGAGATCCGGGCGTCGCCTTCGCGTCTCTATTGAGTCCGTGGGGGGAGAAGATGTTCCTGTGGGCGGCCTGTTTGCGATTAGAATACGTATTGAAGAAGGGCACAATTCGGTATCCTACGAAAAATTCCTGACTGCGGGAAGTTACAGGGAAGAGTTGAAGCTATACTTTAATGGAGGAGAGCGCTCCATATTCCTGAAATTTGATGTAGCGGAGAAGGGGTCTCGCCCCTCCATGGGGATACAACCCCTTGGGATAGATTTCGGAAGTGTTGCGGCAGACGGGACATTGATAAAAAAAATCGAATTGAGAAACGTGGGAAAAAATGTCCTGAAATGGAGAGCGTTGCTACAGGGCGGCAGAAAGACATTCCGGGGAGTGGTTTTTGAAAAGGGGCGGTACGTTTCATTCGCGAATGAGGCCGTTTCTGGAAAGGATTATTACTCCGTTCCAGAGCGCCTGAAAGGCAAGGTTGAAACCTCAGGTGAGTGGACCGAAAGCAGAGGAAACCCTTACAGTACCGGGGAGAGCACTCTTTTTCAGTATTCGTTTTCAGGGAGCGGCATAGCCCTATTCCTGTGGAAGGATATCTATGGGGGCATTGCTCAGGTATTTATTGATGGCCGCTTGAAAGGCGAGATAGATTGCGTCTCCGAGGAGAGAGAGAGGGTCGAGTTCACGGCTGCAGAAAATCTCGTAGAAGGGGAGCCGCATGTTCTTGTCCTCTCGGTACGAGGGGGAACCGCGGAGATCGAAGGCGCGCGGATTTATACCGAGAGCCTCATGAGGGGAAAGAAGGGGTGGATCGGGATATCCCCTGAAAGGGGGACGACAACCAATGAAGCGGATTACATCACGGTGTCGGTTACCCCTGAGGGCCTGCCCGTCGGTTCTTACAGCGAGAACATCATTTTTTACTCAGACGGAGGAGTTGAAATTGTTGAGGTGTCACTTGATGTTACCGGCGATAAACTTCCAGAAATTATAGACATATACGGATATCCAAAAGGGACGAGATTCCAACTGCATCCCGAGAGTGAACAGGGAGATCTCCGCCTGCAGGGGTACCGGAAAGAGGGGCCGCTCTTCAGACTCTTCCGCAAGGGAACATCCGGAACCTCGGAATTCTTCCAGTGGCATAACCCATCAAAAGGGACGTATTTTTATTCGTATGACCGGTCGGGCGGGAAGCGTTCCCTCAGGGGGTATGTCTTTGACGGGTCGATAGGGAATATCGCAACCCTGAAACTGCCCCGTACCAGGGATCTGTACAGGTGGTTCAACCCTGAGACGGAGGCATATTCCTACACGACAGACCCCAGGGGTGAGGATTACGAAAAAAAGGGGTACCGGTACGATGGGGTGGCGGGGTATGTCAGATAACACCGCCGGCCGGTGTTTTGTCTTGACAAATATAGGCAAAGTGACTACAAGAACTTTCTTTTTACGAACAATGCGCCAGTAGCTCAGCTGGATAGAGCAACGGACTTCTAATCCGTAGGTCCCGGGTTCGAATCCCTGCTGGCGTACCATATGTGTGGTGGGTGTAGCTCAGTTGGTTAGAGTGCCTGGTTGTGGCCCAGGAGGTCGGGGGTTCAAGTCCCCTCATTCACCCCAATTTTTTTTAGGAAAATCAAAAAGTTATCGTTTTTGATGGCCCTAAAAAGCGGTGTCAATACGGTGTCAAGTTTTCCCCGTCTTTTTGAGGGGGATTACTTGGCCCCGGTTGCTCTGGTAAACCATCCTTGCATCCTCAGATTCCACCTTGTAGTATCTCTCAAATGCTTTGTTGGTTTTCGTCATCATTGCCCTTTGTATTTCTTCGGGCGAATGGATCCGTCTCAATGCTCTTGCCGAACTATGCTTTGTTCCGCCGTACAGGTCAACGTCTTCAATACCCAAGTTTTTGCAGGCCCTCTTCCAGTATTTGTAAAAATAGTTCCTCCCGAATGGCCTACCGTCTGAATGTCGGAAAAAGGGAACACCGGGAAACCTAGACAGCTCAAAGGTCTTAAACATAGCCACATCTTCCGGTATAAGGGGAATAGACTTGTATTCTGTTTTGCTCTGGTCTGCCGGAATGTATAGGTATCCATTGCCAGTATCAATGTTACCCTCTTCCAACAGCCTCATTTCGTTGGGGCGGATTGAAAAGTAGGTTGTTAAGAGCATGATCCCTATTCCGGCTTTCCTGTCCGGTGCGATACTCTTAACCTCTTCTACTATCGCGGTTTGTGTAGCCTTGTCTATGGTGCGCCGATAACCAAGCTCATAGGAGACTGTCGGGAACTCCGGCATAATGGATATTTCTTGTCGCTTCTTGAGCCACACAAAAAATGAATGTAGGGTAGATATGATGTTGTGCTTTGTCTTTCCCTTGAGATCAAGTCCCTTTATAAAATCCTCAAAATTCCCGTACCGAAAATCCTTGACGTTCATATCGCCGAAACATTTTTGTGCCATACCGATGTGATAAACGAGCTTACTGTATGACCCTGGGCGAACATCTCCTTTTTTATAGGTTAGCCAGCGGGTAGATGTGTTTGTAAAGGACAGTGGATTGTCCCGCATGTAATCCCGGCGATCAAAGGTATGCTCGTCCGTTTTGAACCTAACCCCTGTCAGAAATCGTTGAGCATCATTGTATGATCGGAACCGCTTGTTGATCGTTCCGAACTTTACCCTAAACCGTGAGGCCCTACATTTTGGATGGTTGGGGCAGGCTAAAAAGCCCCCGAAATCACGATATTTATCCTCGCACAATGGACACTTCTCGTCTGAGTATATGCCGCCTTTCATACACAGTTCACCCCCTTTAGTTTGAGAGTGATTATGTCCTAATAAGGGGTTCATTTCAAGCCTTCCCCCTCATTATTTGTTGATTTAAAACCTCCCAATCAATATGGCTTACACCGTATTTGATCTGTTTTTTCTTTACCTCTTCTGAAAACTCCCTCTTTTTAAAGTTAAACAACAGATCATAGTAAATTCTGCTGGCGACCTTTTCTTCGTCATATTTATCCTCAAGGGCAGCGATAGAAGTAGCAAGTCCGGCTATGCGGTTTATGTAAAAATCCAAATGCCTTGCGTGGTTATTCGGATATTTCCTTTTAGCTCCCGACCTTTGCCCCAACTGCTCAGAGCATTTCTGGACTTCAGCCCATAGGGGATGAATAGTCCGGCGTTCTGCTTTTTCGTTGTCCAGATATCTCAGTGAAAACCAGTCTTCCGTAAGATATCGCCACAGATCGGCTATCTTGTTTTCCAGATCAAGAAATGTGTTAATCTTAAACTGTTTCAGGGCAACTCGTTTGACTTCAAATTCAAAGCGCCATATATCCGTTGAATCCTCAATGCCCCATATATCAAGCCAACGCTGTTCAGTTGCCTTTTTCTTTATCTCAATGTCTTTGTTGTAGATTTTGAGTATTATCGGTGCGGTTGTTGCCCCTGAATAGAATGTTTCAAGTTCACCACTGGTCATGAAAGAAATTGTTTTCCTGCTCCGTGAGACCTTGAAGGATTCGATAAAATCACGGCTGAGACCTCCCGGAACATGGATATCAACACAGATATCACAACGGCTTGGCTTGAGGCCCTTAAATTCACACCCCATTGAGTGAAGATCCCACCAGATAAGCTTGACTGCTTCGATTATGCCAACGCTCCAAATAGTTTCTGAATTTATTGAGGCGTAAACATTCGGCGTGTTATTCTTGGGTGTTTGTGAAATGCCGATAAAAAGATGATATTCCGGGAACTGTAGATGATAACGATAATTCAGAGGTTTGCCACCCGGAAGAAACAAATGTTCACGTACATGTTCATCTTTTATAAGGATTCCATCTGTACTGAAGGCGAGGGCTTTTCTTGCGTTATAGATATCAATCTTTTCTTCCCAATCATCGTTCCAATCAACATACAAGCCGACATCAAGGGTATCGATACCGCAGTTTATAATCTTCCATTCTGCTGGTTCTGGGTTTAGCGCATGGCGTGTTACAGACAACGCCATGTCGGTTTCGGTATTATCACAAGGGGAATCATCCGATGAGCAGACACAATCATATATTGACCCGTTCACATCCCCTGATTCTTCCGCCGGCCTGCCCTCTTGGTGGCTTTCTACCGGCCCGGCAGAGGGTAGGGGATCACTAAAACCAATAACGGGTTGGGCTGGTATTGTTTGAATGATATCTTTATGGATTCCCTTTCCGCTCATGGGAAAAAGAATTAGCATGAATAGAATCAGGACAACCGGACAGGAATTGAATTATTTTTTGTCCGGTAGGGGGATTGTCTGCCAGAAGGTTCTTGCCCGTTGAATGGCTTTTTCGAATGTTTCAGGTGTGACTATAAGATCAGGATCGTTAGTTTCGCTGCCCTTGTCACAGGCAATAGCGTCAAATAAAGCATGTATTTCTAAAGCCGTGAGCTTCTGCCCTAACGCAATTGAAATGTTAGAAATTAACCCAGCAAATAGATACTTTATCTTCTGAATATCAAGTTTTGCTTTAGGGGTATTTTGGAGCGCTTTTGTAATGAGGGTAATTTTTCCCCGTTTCTTTGACACAGCCTCCTTGTGAAAGATTGCCATAATCTTCGGGTCATCTATGACGGACTTATCAAGCCTTAACAGTTTTTCAAGTCCGTCATCATCTCCTCGACGTGCCTTTCTCAGCAAGGAAGGCGGATACTCGCCATACAGAAAAAAACAAGGAGCCCATACTCGTATGAAAAAGGTCATTTCAGGCTTACGAACTAATTTGTGTATTCTCCGTTTTTCATCTTTGCTCAGTTCTTCAAACTCTTCTTCATCCTTCATGGCATCGTTTACGATAAAATCATCAAGTTCTTTAAACCTTGTGTTTGTGGTATCCAAAAGCTCTTGATTGTCTTCTTGTGTTAGGTCACTTACAATATTGTTCCATTCCGAACTGGTGAAATGCTTGAGCATATTGGAGCCGGAAAAAGTATCTTCATAAAAGTCTACAAGTTTTGCCGTTTCATCGTTTAATTGACGAAATATGTTTGTCACCCCGTGATAGACCTGTCTGTGATTCCGGTAGAGACCAAGCCACTCTTTAACGGTGGGAAGGTCGATATATCCTTCTATCCGTTTTCCTGTTTTTATCAGTTCAAGGAATTCAAGAAAATTTTCGCTGGATATCGCAAAAACAAGGGAGGCCGTTTTGACAAGATGGCTCTTGTCTTTCGCCCATTCTTCAAAGTGCTTTATGGTATTGGTTCCCGGCATATTCTCCCCCCTTCTCGCCTATAATATGTAGCACGAGCGACCTTCCTGTCAAGGGTTTCCTTCGGCTCACTTCGTTCGGCCTTGACAGAAAGGTCTTTACTCGTGCTTAAAAGGAATCAGGCGACGGGGAGAGGGTAGGGCGATCTTTCAGGCTCTGGAAAAAGGGTGGTGGGGTTTCGTGCTCGTAATGAGGGATCGTGCAAGTTTGGTGAGTTTAAGAGTATTGCTGACCTGTTTGGTACACCTACGAGTCCTCAGTGGTGGGCAGTTGTCAAAATTGTGGATTACGGATGGAAAGAGCGAATTCTTTCCGACGGAGTATGAAACTTCTAAAATTCCAATGTTTGCATCTTAGTTTTACAATCTAATCAGAAATAATCATATCAATTTCATACATGATTCTATCTGTTTCTTTTAGTGCAACAATCAATTTTTGATAATGTTCAATATCAGCATTGGTAAGAGTACAATTTTTACGATCCTTCAACCATTTCTGCGCTGGTTGATAACCGCCGACATAGAAATTCCAAGATGATTCTGGGACATCACCAAAGTACTGCTCTTGGTTGAAAAATACTTTGCCGTCTTTATAATCTAATTTTTCGACGGTATCGGATCCGGCGACCGGATAGGAGGTGATAAATTTGTTTACTTTTGGTGATTCAAGGAGGTGAAGTGTGCGTAATTCAAGGCCGAGCGCGACGAGTCTTTTAAAGCTTTCCCTGTCTTTCGGATATGGAACACGCGGAAAATCAACTTTTAGGAATTCTTTAAATTTTTCGCAGTACCCCGGCGAATGAAGCATAGCGTAGATGTAATCAAAAACATCTTCAGGAACAATTTTGCCTACAACTTTCTCAAACTCGCCAACAAACTCCATTTTCAGGTTCGGCACACGGGTCCCGTCTTCAGCATAAAGATAAAGAGGTATGTTTATTGCGTTTGAAGCGGTGATACCCGACAGAAAAATTACTTCAGAGATAGACCGAGTGACGAAAATGTGACGATATTCAGCATCTCGATGAGCCTTAGTTATTAACAATCCTATATTTTCCCCTGCGAAATAATGGCGGGCTATTCTTTCTACGGGCCATCCAACGAATCCTCTTGCGTGTCCCGTATAGTAAATGAAACGAATATCGAAAGGACGATAACTGATCGGGACGACATTCACTTCTGAAGGACCGCTTTGTAGCAAATCCTTTTTTGCCCACTCAAATTTCCAGTCCCGAACATCAGCAGGGATACTGTATTTTTGCCGTACCTCTGATTCTGGAAGACTAATAAAATCCAACACTGTCTGCCACATCTCTTGGCGGGTTTTATGAATACATAATTTGTCACGTTTAGTGACTACTCCAGTGTTTTTTAAACCAAAAATATCCTTTATAGAAAAGCCCCGTTCGTAATCTAACGCCCTCACTTCATCTCGCTCTATAAAAGCATAAGCGTTTGATGCAGGGGTAATCTCTTGCCACGGAATGCTATCTATTCTATTAGCGTTTAAGAATGCAAACTTTACCTTCTGGCTCCCGAGCAGATCCGCACGATACACCTTCGCAAGTGTTTTGATCTTGTGCGGATTGTCTGTCTTCTTTTTCACCGCCAAAAGGATTGCCACCCCTGTTTTGATTTTAAATACGTTTTTGTCTGGCTTGCCGTCTGGGGTCTGTTCGCGCTTGTTCGCGTTGCCGTGAAGATCAAGTATATAAATGGCATCGAATGTGTTAAGGAGATGCCAACGCATGCCCCGGAAAGTAGGATTATCAATCCAACCATGCGCAGTAATCATACTAACAATGCCATCTCTGCTTCGCTCAACCATGCTCTCGGCGAAGCGTATAAACTTGACATAGTCGTCATTGAGCCACTTGGAGTTACGCTCCTGGAGCTTACGTCCGTCCGACTCTCTCTTATAAACATCGTGCCCAGTGTAATGCTTATTGCTTGACTCACCAAAATATGGTGGATTGCCAATTACCACCATAATCGGCGTTTCATTTTTTATGGTCGCTGCTTCTTTAGATTCCTTCGCGATGCTCTCAGCAAACCCAAAACTCGTGAACATACTCCCTTGGAGGCTAGCTTCTTCGAGTGAGTTTGTAAGGTAAATACCAAGTCGACGGTGGAAATTCCAGAAGCCAGTTTCTTTAAACGCCATGCTCAGTTTAAGGTGTGCTATCGTGTATGGCGCCATCATAAGTTCAAAACCGTGCACACGAGGAAGCAGGTCGTGATGCACATATGCCGGCCAGCGTCCTTTCTGACCACTTTTAAGTAACCTTTTGTATATGATTCGGATAGTGGCACTGATGAATGTTCCTGTCCCAACCGCCGGATCAAGAATCTGGACCCGGTGGTTGCCAGTTTTTGTCTTTGAGGTATCTGCCAAGCCAGAGGTGAGAGCAAACTCCTTTTCAAGGAGGTAATCAACAG
>Ga0307991_1001589_pt1 | contig 15834 bp, 13 predicted proteins | sample EllFjometagen131_FD_203146 | JGI IMG/M metagenome (GOLD analysis project Ga0307991, IMG submission 203146) | Marine microbial communities from Ellis Fjord, Antarctic Ocean - #131 | ecosystem: Environmental > Aquatic > Marine > Unclassified | place: Southern Ocean | collected 2014-10-08
TCGAACATTGAACCGCCGCACGAGGATGACGCCGAAGAACAATACCGTTTGTTGACTTCCCGTTGGGACAGTCCGATTATTTTGACTACGATGGTTCAATTTCTTGAATCAATCTACAGCAACAAAGCGTCCAAGCTCCGAAAATTTCATAATATGTCGGAAGCGGTTCTGATTTTTGACGAAATCCAGGCTCTGCCTATCAAGTGCGTTCATTTGTTCAATGAGGCGGTGAATTTTCTGAAAATCTTCGGTAAATCAACTGTCTTGCTCTGTACGGCTACCCAGCCGCACCTTCAAAAGACGGAACGCCCGGTGCTGCTGTCTGATAAACCTGATATTGTCAGTATCACACAGAGGGAATTGGAAGTTTTTGAGCGAGTTCACATTAAGAATAAAACTCAATCTAAAATGGATCACGAACAAATTGCGGGGTTGGTTAAGGAACAGGTTGAACAGGAAAAGAGCACCCTTGTTATCCTGAACACTAAAGGTGATGCCCGCAAGGTGTATGAAGAATGCCGGTCGATTGAATGTGAGAAAGCGTTTTTGACGACTGACCTTTGTCCTGCTCACCGTTTGAATGTCCTTGACCGATTACGGAAAAATCTGGCTCCCGAAACCAAACGTTTGACGTTATGTGTCAGTACGCAATTGATTGAAGCTGGCGTAGATGTATCGTTTGATTGTGTGATCCGGGCTCAGGCAGGTATGGACAGTATTATCCAGGCAGCTGGACGCTGTAACCGCAACAAAGAGAATCCAACGCCGCAGTCGGTTTATGTGATCGATGTCCAAAATGAAAAGCTTTCTCGCTTACCGGAAATTAAGGACGGCAAGGACGTTACGGCACGAGTATTCCGTGAAAAGCAGGGCGACAATTTGCTGAGCGATGTGGTGATCAATTTGTTTTATCAGTATTATTTTTTCGACCAGCAAAAAGGGGCAAACATCGGCAAAATGGATTACAAAACAAAGGATGAGAAAACAACGATCTATAACTTGCTCAACGAGAATTTTTTGGGGGCGAAGGCTTACCGGAACCGCAACAACAGGGATTACCAAGGGCTGCCTTGTGCTTTTCAAACTGCGGCGAATGAGTTTTCCGTGATTGACGGGATACAGACCGGTGTGGTTGTGCCCTACGGCGATGCGTTGAAACTTGTAGATGAATTCCAACGCAGTTATGAACCGAAGGGAAAAATGCGTATCTTGAAGCAATTGCAGAAATATACGGTCTCCGTCTATTCAAATGCTCTGGATGAAATAAAACAAGCGGCCAGTCTCGTGGATGACACGTTTTACTTGTTGAGCCCGGACTACTACGATGCGGAAGAGCAGGGGCTGAAACGCGAAGCGATGTTTTCTTTATTGAATGTGTAAATTCAGGATAGAGGTGTCAGATGGACAAAAAACGTAATTCAGTGGAATTTAAGATTACGGGTCGGTACGCGATGTTTGCTGATCCGGTTACACGGGTAGGGGGCGAGAAATTTTCTTATCAGATTCCCACCTATCAGGCGCTCAAAGGCATTCTTGAAAGCGTTTACTGGAAACCGACTTTTATCTGGTACATTGATGCTGTTCGGATAATGAAAAAGATTCAAACCGAGTCCAAGGGGATAAAAACATTGCAAATGGATGGAATTTATCCCAGTAAAAAAAATCCCAAGAAAAAGAAAGAGGCTGGGATTTCAGATCTTTCTTATTACACCTACTTGCGGGATGTGGAATATCAGGTTCTTGCCCATTTTGATTGGAATTACCAACGTGAAAAACTCGAAAAAGACCGGGACGAGCATAAACATCACAATATCGCCAAACGCAGCATCAAAAAAGGCGGACGACGGGATGTTTTTCTTGGAACGAGAGAGTGTCAGGGCTATGTCGAACCCTGCGTCTTTGGTGAAGGGGGAAGTGTTTACGACCAATATGGGGAACTCAATTTTGGTGTGATGTTTCACGGATATGACTATCCCGATGAGACTGGAAAAGATGAACTGGTGGTTCGACTGTGGAGGCCGAAAATGATAGACGGCATCATCGAGTTTCCAATGCCGAAGGATTGTGATTCTTCCATGCGACGTTTTATCCGCGAGATGACGGCAAAAGAATTCGAGAAAGGCCGGAACTTTTCATTTGTCGATGACGATCTTACCGTGGCGGATTTGCTGGAGGAGGAATAATTATGGGGTTCTGGCAGCATTTAACGGACAGTTATGACAAGAATGCTGATGCGTTAAAAAAAACGTATCCGCTTTCGACGACATCTATTTCCAACAACAGCGATATTATTGCCGTTATCATTATTAATGGTGACGGGAACTTTGTTGGTTTCGATAAAATCGAAAAAAAGACAAAACCAACCAGGCAAGGCTTGGGAAACCCTCTTATCAATATCAAAATTCCGGTTACTGAAGAAAGTTTGGGGCGTTCAAGCGGTGTTTCTCCGCATCCGGTTTTTGATCAGTATGGGTATCTGAAGGGAGACGGAAAGAAATATGATGTCTACATTGCGCAACTGAAGAATTTCGCCGCATCCGGATTTGCGACTGAGCAGGTTAGAGCGATTTATGAATATGTTAAGAAACGAACCGTTGCTTCTGATTTGTCGGAAATGAAACTGAAAGATAAAACGAATATTATCTTTCAAGTAGAAATAACCGATGATCGGCAAACGAAGGTTTGGGAGGATAAAACGTTTTTCGATACGTGGCATCAATATTATGTGGCCGAAAAGGGGAAGGTGGCTGAAAGAAAAAAACGGGCTGAAGATGAGTTGACTGGCAAAAAAAAGCTGCTATCGGCTGAAAAGAAGAAATTAAAAGAAGATACGAAACTGAAGGACAAGGTTGCGTTGGACTATGTTACAGGCGTGGAGCAACTCACAGCGACATCCCACCCTAAAAAGATTTCCAACGCTTCTGGAAACTCAAAGCTTGTTTCTGATAACGATACAACGAATTACACGTTTCGAGGGAAATTCAGCGATTCGTCCGAAGCCGTCTCCATCGGGTATGAGACTTCCCAGAAAGCGCACCAGTTTTTACGGTATCTCATCAATGATCGGGGATATTACTGCGGCGAACAGGTCATTTTATCCTTCACGATTGGTTCCACGGAAAAACTGTTGCCGCCTCCGATTGAAGACAAAAGTATTTGGGCTATGTTGCAAAATAACTCGGTGCAAACAGAGAGTGACATCCGGATCGACCTTCGTGCTGAAACGGGCTTTGATTATGCTGATGCGCTGAGAAAATCCCTTGGCGGATTCGGACACGGTCAGGCGATGAAGCAACATGCCAGGACGGCGGTGATTGCACTGGACGCAGCCACAACTGGCCGGTTATCCATCACCTTTTACCGCGAACTGGACAGAAACGAATATCTTGAAAAAGTCGCCGACTGGCATAGCTCCTGTAAATGGTATCAAAAGTTCTGGGACACAGTAGATAAGAAATATATTCCCTATATCGGCGCGCCGTCCGTGGATAAAATTATCGAGGCAGTTCACGGTAAGCCACGCGGCACCAAGGATGAGAGCTATACAAAAATTAAAAAAGCGGCACGGGAACGGTTGCTCCGCTGTGTTTTTGACGGAGCATTTCTGCCAACGGATTATGTGGTGGCGGCTGTCCGGCGGGCCGCCAATCCGTTGGCAATTGCAAGGAATGGCAAATTTGACCGTAATGGCTTTGAACAAATCGTATCAACGGCATGTGCGTTGGTGCGCAAGGATTTTCAACAACGTAACGAGGAGGACTATAAATTGAGCATTGAACTCGACAGAATCGACCGTGATTACCTGTATGGCAGAGTGCTTGGTGCGGCGGACAAACTGGAGGAATACGCCCTGTACAAAAAGGATAACTCCCGTGTGGTTACCGCCGCGATTCGGCATATGCAAGCCTTTGTCCAGCGTCCGTTCAGGACGTGGCAGACCATTCACGGTTGCCTAAACCCGTATATTCAAACGGTGAAAGGCGGATTTGCGTTTAATGAAATTCAAGCTGTGATGAATCAGTTTGCAACGGGTGATTACGAAAAAGATACGCCGCTGAACGGTTCGTATCTGATTGGCTATTACCATGAACGCGCCTACATCGACAGTTTGGTTAAGGCTGCTGCTGAAAAGAAAAAACAATCAACCGATCTCAACAAACAGGAGGATAACAATGACGGACAGTAAGGCACTCAACAACAAGATCGATTTCGCAGTGATTATCTCCGTGAATCGGGCGAATCCGAACGGAGATCCGCTGAACGGTAACCGCCCACGCCAAACCTACGACGGTTACGGTGAAATTTCGGATGTCTGTCTCAAACGTAAAATCCGCAACCGTCTGCAGGATATGGGCGAATCCATCTTTGTCCAATCGGATGACAATCGGGCTCCAGGGGATGAATTTCGTTCGCTTAATGACCGATTTAAGGCCGCTTTGGATAGGTGGAAAAAGGATGTCGAGGATAAGAAAATTGAATCTGCCGATACAAGAGAGAATGCACCCAAGGAATGGTTTGACGTTCGCGCCTTTGGTCAAGTCTTTGCGTTTAAGAAGAAAGGAGCAGGAAAGAAAGCTAAGGATGCTGAAAATTCGGAAGACAACGCTGATGCGGTATCCGTTGGCATCCGGGGCCCCGTAACCATTCAAAGCGCGTTCAGTATCGAGCCGATTACGCCGGACAGCTTACAAATCGTTAAAAGCGTCAATCTTGAAACCAACGAGGCCGCACCAGATAAAAAAGGTTCGGACACGATGGGGATGAAGCACCGCGTTGATAAAGGAATTTACGTAACCTACGGTGCTATCAATACCCAGTTGGCAAGTAAGACGGGCTTTTCGGATGACGATGCCGGGAAAATTAAATTGGCGTTGCAGACACTATTCGTCAATGACGTTTCCTCCGCCCGTCCCGAAGGCAGTATGGAAGTTGTAAAAGTGATTTGGTGGAAACACAATAGCCCAAGTGGTCAATATTCCTCGGCTCAAGTTCACAGGGCTTTACGTGAACTTTTGGATGAAAATAAAGGCGGAACATATGATTCCGATAAACTGAAGGAAAAATTGAAAGGTCTTGAACCTAAAGAGCTTGATCCGCTGGAGGGTGAGGATTTACAAAAGTTATCCGAATGATCGACGAATTTATTGTGGTATATTTGCGCTCGGCATCGACCCGGCGCACACGCTTTTTGATCTAATCAATATCAAACGCGCCGATGGCTTCCAAGATCCGGCGCGGTCATTCAAGGATTCCCCGTTTATGGATGACAATAAGATGATCGGTTTTTTTTTCTGCTATTTCTGCGGAAAAACGGTCTGCTTCCAGTTGTTTTCAGTAAATGGACCAAAACCGGAAATTAGGTAATATCTCATTAATATAGGTAATAAATTTGGTAAAAAGTTTTTCATGGTGACGATTCACCACTTTACCAGCAAATAACTTGTTAATCATTTCAATCAAATATGAATAAGTTATTTGGAAGAAGTAGCATGGAGCGATAATAATGAGTCAAAAGACAGGAAAGATCGAAAGCATAAATTCCGATCTCGGCGAAATCGTATTGTATCAGTCTGAGGACGGGCAGGCCGCCATGGATGTCCATCTTAAGGATGAAACTGTCTGGTTGACCTTAAATCAGATGGCGGAGTTGTTAGACAGGGATAAATCCGTTATTTCCCGTCATCTTGGAAATGTTTTCAAGACCGGTGAATTGGCAAGAGAAGCAGTTGTTGCAAAAAATGCAACAACTGCCTCGGACGGTAAGACGTACCAAATCGACTACTATAACCTGGATGCCATTATTTCCGTGGGCTACAGAGTGAATTCCAAACGCGGCACCCAGTTTCGCATCTGGGCTACCACCATTTTAAAAGACCATCTGGTACGTGGTTATTCGTTTAATCAGCGCAGACTGGCCGAGAAAGGCGTGGAAGAGGTGCGGCAGGTTTTGAGTCTGCTTGCAGGCACCCTGGAAAGCCATAACCTTGTCAGCGATGAAGGACTGGCCATCTTGGAAGTTATCAACCGCTATGCAAGGACCTGGCAGCTTCTTCTGCAATATGACGAAAACAATCTGCCGGCTCTGGAGGCAAAACACGTTGCCAGGTCCGACCTGAAGATTGATAAGACCCGTCAGGCCATTGCCACCTTAAAAAAAGAATTAATGGTCAGGAAAGAGGCGAGTGAAATTTTTGGACAGGAACGTGGAAATGCGCTTGCCGGAATTATCGGAGCAGTGGAACAAACATTCGGCGGTAAGGATCTTTATCCAAATGTTGAAGAAAAGGCGGCCCATCTCCTCTACTTCGTAATCAAGGATCATCCTTTCACCGATGGCAACAAGAGGATCGGCTCTTTTCTTTTTCTGTTGTTTCTAAAAAAGAATGACTTATTGGATCAAAAAAGCTTCAGCAACAAAGCGCTCGTAGCGCTTGCCCTTCTGACGGCCACCAGTGAACCGGGGCAGAAGGAATTGATGATTCGGCTTATTGTGAACCTTATTTCGGAGGAAGGCTGATACTGAGAATCTCGTAAAAATTCGAATTCCGACGGCAAAGTATAAAAGTTCAAATTCAAGGCGCGCAAATCCTGAGTGATGATTAGTACTTATCGTACTTTGAAAAAACGAAGGATGCAGCGCAACGCAGAAGTTGGACTTTTTACGAAGCCGTCAATACTGAAAAGTTTCAGGATTTTTATATGTACACTGAAGACAACCTCCTCATGCTGTCCGCACTACAGCACCTGCTATTTTGTGAACGACAGTGCGCACTGATTCATATTGAACAGCTCTGGCTTGAAAACCGGTTTACGGCTGAAGGAAGGGTGATGCATGATCGTGTGCATTCCGACGGCAGGGAAACCAGAGGCGCTGTGCGGATAGAATTCAGTGTTCCGATTCGGTCATTTGCCCTGGGTGTTGTCGGCCAGGCGGATGTGGTGGAATATCATTTAACCGATATCCAGGATGTTATCGTGATTGATGAAAAACGGGTGAGGCCCGGCAAAGGAAAAACCAGAAAAATCCGGCAGCCGTTTCCGGTGGAGTACAAACGCGGTAAACCCAAAAAAGGCAACTATGACAAGGTCCAGCTATGCGCCCAGGCAATTTGTCTTGAGGAGATGACCGGTATTTCCGTTCCCAGAGGCGCGCTTTTTTACGGCAAAAACAGGCGACGCCAGGAAGTTGTTTTTGATCAGGTAATCAGGAATGAAACAATTGATGCAGCCAAAAGGCTGCATGATCTCATCAAATCAGGCCGGACACCCGCGCCGGTGTATGCAAAAAAGTGCGATACCTGTTCCTTTTTTGATATCTGCATGCCCAAAGCGGTTTCGGCAAAACGTTCCGTAGCCCGATATATTTCTGCGATGGTGAAATAATGAAAAAACTTTTAAACACATTGTTTGTAGCAACTCAGGGAGCCTATCTGTCAAAAGAAGGAGAGACGGTTCTGGTGAAGGTTGAAAAAGAAGTCCGACTGCGGTTGCCGGTCCATAATTTGGACGGCATTGTCTGTTTCGGAAATGTGCTTTGCAGCCCGTTTCTTCTCGGTATGTGCGCCCAACGGGATGTTTCAGTGAGTTTTCTGACAGAATATGGCCGATTCCTTGCCGGTGTTAGAGGACCGGTTTCAGGAAATGTACTATTAAGAAGGGAACAGTTTCGATGGGCGGATGATATGGATAAATCATCAATCATCGCAAGGTCCATTCTGATTGGAAAATTTGCCAACTGCCGGGCAGTCGTTCAGCGGGCCTTAAGGGACCATGGAGATAAAATAGATGCATCAGTAACCAGCCGGGTTTCTGAAAAAATCAAAACATCCCTGAAACAGATGCAAACGGATTTGCCGCTGAATATGGTTCGGGGGATTGAAGGCGATACTGCCCGCGCATATTTTCATGCATTTGATCACCTGATTGTTTCACAAAAAGAAGATTTTGTCTTTAACGGTAGAAATAAACGACCACCCACGGATAAGGTCAACTGCCTTTTATCATTTATCTATACACTGGTCATGCATGATGTCCGCTCTGCAATCGAATCGGTCGGTCTTGATCCATCGGTTGGTTTTCTTCACAGGGACAGACCCGGACGGCATGGCCTTGCGCTGGATCTGATGGAAGAATTCCGACCGTTTATAGCCGACAGACTGGCTTTGTCTTTGATCAATCTTGCCCAGGTGTCAAAAAAAGGGTTTAAAAAAACCGAGACAGGGGCGGTGTTGATGAATGATGAAACGCGCAAAACACTCCTGACGGCTTATCAAAAACGAAAACAGGATGAAATTATGCACCCGTTTATTAAAGAAAAAATTCAGGTCGGGCTGGTATTTTTTGTTCAGGCATTATTGTTTGCAAGGTATCTGCGCGGTGACATCGACGGGTATCCGGCGTTTATCTGGAAATAAAGGAGGCATGATGCTTGTTCTTGTCAGTTACGATGTGGCTGAGGAAAAAAAAGGGAAAAGGCGTCTGCGCCGGGTCGCAAAAGCATGCCAGGACTTCGGACAACGGGTTCAATACTCCGTTTTTGAGTGTATTGTTGATCCTGCGCAATGGACGGAACTTCGAAATCGACTGGTCTCGGAAATCAATCCTGAATATGACAGCTTAAGATTTTATTTCTTAGGATCCAACTGGAAGCGGCGTGTGGAGCATATCGGTGCAAAACCGGCGGTTGATATAGAGGAAGGAGCACTAATCATCTGATATTTTGTATGCGAACCTGAAGATATCATAAATTTACCGGGATATTCGCACTTAAAACTTTATTAGCAATATCAAGGCACTATCAATAAAGTAAGTGACAGCATTGACCTGGCATCAAAAAAAATCAATGATTCGCACACTTGAACAATTATTTATTGAAAAATAAGAGAGTTAGAATAGTAACAGTCGCGCCCCATGTGGGCGCGTGGATTGAAACTGCGGGCTGCGGTTGTTTCTTTGGTCCATTCTGCTGTCGCGCCCCATGTGGGCGCGTGGATTGAAACATGAAAAATATACTTTGTATTTGGAGGAATAAAATGTCGCGCCCCATGTGGGCGCGTGGATTGAAACCTGATAACCCATCGCACCCATGCCAAAAAGATACGGTCGCGCCCCATGTGGGCGCGTGGATTGAAACAGTCTATCCAATGGCAGGTGGATAACTGGAAGAAGTCGCGCCCCATGTGGGCGCGTGGATTGAAACCATTTATTCTATAGGCTCGTAGACAATATCATTTGTCGCGCCCCATGTGGGCGCGTGGATTGAAACACAGCTTCAAGATGTGCATTTGTAAATTGTAACGCGTCGCGCCCCATGTGGGCGCGTGGATTGAAACATCATCTATCCTATGCACCACATATGCATGTCCCGTCGCGCCCCATGTGGGCGCGTGGATTGAAACCTTTTAAAACCATATGGACAGATGAATCACACAGGTCGCGCCCCATGTGGGCGCGTGGATTGAAACAGCGGTTACAGATTGGTCACCCACATTTAGGAAGGTCGCGCCCCATGTGGGCGCGTGGATTGAAACAAAACTGGTCGGGCTGTTGTGCATGGCTCCTTTGGTCGCGCCCCATGTGGGCGCGTGGATTGAAACACATGATCCCGCAGATTAGAAATTAGTGTCTGGCGTCGCGCCCCATGTGGGCGCGTGGATTGAAACTATATTAATTATCATTTCCGGCCAATAAGTATGCCGTCGCGCCCCATGTGGGCGCGTGGATTGAAACTTAATGGCGCGTAACCAAACGGGCAAATTGGAAGTCGCGCCCCATGTGGGCGCGTGGATTGAAACATTGTATATTTCCTCCTATAAAACTATAACCCTGCGTCGCGCCCCATGTGGGCGCGTGGATTGAAACCCTGATTGATTATGCCTCTGACACTTCGTGAGGGGGTCGCGCCCCATGTGGGCGCGTGGATTGAAACGGCAGACTGATGGAACACAGGTGGCAGCGGATAAGTCGCGCCCCATGTGGGCGCGTGGATTGAAACCCTTAGAGGCTATTTTTAACCTGTTATTATAAAGGTCGCGCCCCATGTGGGCGCGTGGATTGAAACCGTCAAACTGATGGAACACAGGCGGCAGCGGATAGTCGCGCCCCATGTGGGCGCGTGGATTGAAACAGTCAATTGATCAAGATCACGGCATTGACTATGGTCGCGCCCCATGTGGGCGCGTGGATTGAAACAGGTTATAAATCTTAGCTGATAAAGCTGTAACCCGTCGCGCCCCATGTGGGCGCGTGGATTGAAACTCAATGTCAGATTCCAATCTGCCCGTTTGGTTACGTCGCGCCCCATGTGGGCGCGTGGATTGAAACAACATGATTAAAAACCTTACGCTTTTTGGCCTGAGTCGCGCCCCATGTGGGCGCGTGGATTGAAACTTTAAAATCCCGTGGTCTTACAGAGAATGTAATGTCGCGCCCCATGTGGGCGCGTGGATTGAAACAATTGACTTACGAGTGTAATTTGTCAAAAGATCACGTCGCGCCCCATGTGGGCGCGTGGATTGAAACGTTTGATGAGGCCGTGGAACTGTTTGGGGAGCAGGTCGCGCCCCATGTGGGCGCGTGGATTGAAACAGATAACTTTGTGTCAAGGTACAGTTTGCTAGTGGTCGCGCCCCATGTGGGCGCGTGGATTGAAACTCAATGAGTGACTCCAATTTGCCTGTTTGGTTACGTCGCGCCCCATGTGGGCGCGTGGATTGAAACTTTGATGCAACCAAGGCAGATGCCAAGAAAACATGTCGCGCCCCATGTGGGCGCGTGGATTGAAACCATGATAATATCTGTCCTTTATAATAACAGGTTAAGTCGCGCCCCATGTGGGCGCGTGGATTGAAACGAGCATACTGAAGAGTTAAAAGCCTTTGATCTTGGGTCGCGCCCCATGTGGGCGCGTGGATTGAAACGATTTAAGATATTTAATACCATCAGAATACATGAGTCGCGCCCCATGTGGGCGCGTGGATTGAAACATAAGCATTCATAATATCCCCTTAACTAGCCTTGGTCGCGCCCCATGTGGGCGCGTGGATTGAAACAAGCTTGCCTGTACCGATTAACTCAAACAGGTTAGTCGCGCCCCATGTGGGCGCGTGGATTGAAACTTAATTACTTCGTTCCCACTTGTGATATTTTTCGCGTCGCGCCCCATGTGGGCGCGTGGATTGAAACATTTTTTTTTCAGGGAACCCGAACGGGTCCACCGGGTCGCGCCCCATGTGGGCGCGTGGATTGAAACATTTAACGGAAAAGGATCGGAGGGATCAACACAGTCGCGCCCCATGTGGGCGCGTGGATTGAAACCTTTGCGATCGACGGAGTGGCATTGGTCAACACATGTCGCGCCCCATGTGGGCGCGTGGATTGAAACAATTTTTCGATGATCGGCCAAAAAGCTTTACACCGTCGCGCCCCATGTGGGCGCGTGGATTGAAACATTTAAATTAATTGAAAGCAGAATCCACAGCAGCGGTCGCGCCCCATGTGGGCGCGTGGATTGAAACTCTGTTACTATCTGGGCCACACGTTCGAAGTCGGGTCGCGCCCCATGTGGGCGCGTGGATTGAAACGACGAAAGAATCATACGGGGGGATATCAAAACCAGGTCGCGCCCCATGTGGGCGCGTGGATTGAAACGAACGTGCGCCCCAGATAGTAACAGAGAACGGCGGTCGCGCCCCATGTGGGCGCGTGGATTGAAACCAAAGTGAAGTCAGGGTTTCGAATTAAGGCTAGTGTCGCGCCCCATGTGGGCGCGTGGATTGAAACTTACTCTCTATTCTTGCTGGTTTGTAACCAATTTGTCGCGCCCCATGTGGGCGCGTGGATTGAAACTTGCAGGGGGGCAGGGCTGGACGCGCTCTGTCCTGTCGCGCCCCATGTGGGCGCGTGGATTGAAACATGAGGATTGAGAGAAGGCTGACGACGTTGGAAAGTCGCGCCCCATGTGGGCGCGTGGATTGAAACAAATGGTGCTCGCTGGTCAACTGCCTTTTCAGCTTGGTCGCGCCCCATGTGGGCGCGTGGATTGAAACCATCTCCCCCCTGGGGCTATCCCTGGATAGTCCAGTCGCGCCCCATGTGGGCGCGTGGATTGAAACCGATTTGGGAGGTTATTATCCCCCCAAAAAAAATGTCGCGCCCCATGTGGGCGCGTGGATTGAAACTTATTAATCATCATTGCGAACCCAAGAATGTTAAGTCGCGCCCCATGTGGGCGCGTGGATTGAAACATAATATTTACCAGCTTTTAGCTGAGAAACAATAGTCGCGCCCCATGTGGGCGCGTGGATTGAAACACACTCCCGGCTGATATGGAGGACCCTTCTGAGGGTCGCGCCCCATGTGGGCGCGTGGATTGAAACATTTGCCCAAGTTAAAAGGTTATCGGCACGGGCGTCGCGCCCCATGTGGGCGCGTGGATTGAAACGTTGTATCCTCGCGCGGGTATCCTCCGTTGTATCGTCGCGCCCCATGTGGGCGCGTGGATTGAAACAGTATAATCGATATACATATTGTAATTGTCATAGGTCGCGCCCCATGTGGGCGCGTGGATTGAAACTAATGAACGCTAAGTTTCTTATAACAGATTCAGGGTCGCGCCCCATGTGGGCGCGTGGATTGAAACGAAAAAGAGTCATTAACAAACGCGGGCACGCTGTGTCGCGCCCCATGTGGGCGCGTGGATTGAAACGCTCATGCTGGCCCCGGTGCCGTCTTCGGTCGGGGTCGCGCCCCATGTGGGCGCGTGGATTGAAACATTAACTAAATCGGTTACATGATCGTTAAATTCACGTCGCGCCCCATGTGGGCGCATGGATTGAAACAACGAAGTGGCGGTATGGATGACAGAAGCAGACAGGTCGCGCCCCATGTGGGCGCGTGGATTGAAACCACCATTAAGGTCAAGATCGTAAACTCGGGCCGAGTCGCGCTCCATGTGGGCGCGTGGATTAATAATCGGAAAACACCTTACCAATTTAATCGCTTTTATCATAATAAATAGGTATGATGTTTCCCGATTTATGCCGATTTCTATCGCTTTACATATTTTTGGGTGGTCCTGAAACCACCCTTTTTTGTTGACAGCTATTTATTTGATGCCTTCGGCAATTTCGCGGATGTCATCCAGGTAACTGGTACTTAGATTTTCAAACATGGAAATGCATTTTTTCAAAAGAGCGTCTTTTTCGCTGTCACTGGGTTCACGTTTATTCACGATGCAGAAACTGATCTTATTGGCGTAATACGACGAAAGAAGATTTGATGCAATGTTCATTGTGGAAAGTTGTTTTTCATCCATTGGAGCCTCCTTTAGTTAATTGATTCGAGCAAATACCCGACTAATATAATTTTAAATTGCAAAAAACATACCAAATTCAAGCTGATCTTCAAATTTGTCTTAACATTCCTATAATATGACAAAAAAAGAGGTTACGACAGATCCCACACCTCAAAGCGGCCAAAGAAAGGTGTCAATTGTTTTTACAGGTTGTCAAAAAGAACCGTGGTTCTTTGGTAAGCGCTTAATTAACCACACCTTGTCAGGCCCAGTTAATTATGAGATATTAAGGATGACCTGCAAGTTGAGACTTATCTATATATTGGGGCAGCAGAGCCTTATAGTCATCTTCAGTCATAGCATCAGGGTGACCTGACCATTTGAATTTGAGATTTTACGAAACCGTTTTTCGTAAAATTTCAAAACCAATGAATAAGAGTCATATTGACGGATCAGGCGATATGATTTAGTGAATACCCGTGAACAGATTCAGGCGTATATGATAGGGCGGCGCTCTGAATCACCTGTTATCCCTTTAGCCATGCTGTTAAAACAGACAGCAAAATGGCTTTGCTTTTGAAGAAATGATGCCATCAGATGAAACTGAAAATCAGAATATGAAATTTAATAAACATTGTTTTTTAAAGATGCCGGTGGGTTGTATCTGCTTTATTTTGTTTTTGTCAGCCGGCGTTATGGGCAGCGGATGCGCATTCCCGTCGTCCACGAGATGTCTGGGTGAAGTCCTTAAACGGGAAATCGGCAGTAAAAATGATCAATACGCCCGATATCGATGCACCGTCGGGGCTCATCGCGGAGACTCAAATCACTATACGGAGAATACGCTTGTCGCTTTAAAAGCGGCCAACGACGATTCGAAATATGCCTTTATAGAGTTCGATGTCCAATATTCGAAAGATGGAAAAATCGTTGTATTCCATGACAAGCGATTATTGAGGATATTCGGCAACTTGCGTGCCATCGGCAAAACATCTTTTGAAAAGCTGGAAGAAGTAACCAAAGGTGAAATTGCATCCTATGATGCGGTGATGGATGTGCTCATCGATAAAAAAATCAATATCGAAATCAAGTCACAGGGTGATCCCAATGAAGATGAGCAACTGGCTGATCAAGTCATTGCCGACATCAAAACCCGCCAGCGAGAAAACGACGTCATGATCAGCTCCATTTCCGCCGACGTGATCCGATATATCGGCCAAACGTACCCTGACATCCGGACCGGCCAGATATTCTGGCTGACTTCTTCAACTTACCTGCATTTCGATGCTCTTACAGAAAGTCTTTACAGGGAAATCACCGACACCCAGGCTGATTACCTGATGCTCCATGTTGCGAATCTTCGCAACATAGACAGCCTGCTCACATTAAAACCGCACGACAAAACCATTGTTTTCTGGGACTTTGATGACGCCATCTATGTGGTTCATAAAAACTTTTCAGACCGTCTCTGGGGTCAATCGGGCATAAGGACGATGTACGAAAACATCAGGTATATGTTCCTTTTGCCGTTTTATTGCCGCACACCGGACGCATAAGATATTTTGCAAATCCCAGAGCATTGATCTTTTTATCGGGAATAATTTTGATGGCTTCGTAAAAAGTCCAAATTCTTTGTTGCGCTGCATCCCTCGTTTCTTCATAGTACGCTAAGTACGAATCATCACTCAGGATTTGCGCGCCTCGCCAATTTTATAAGATTTGGTGGAACTTTTTTCTTTGCCATCGGAATCCGACCTTTTGCGAGTTTATCAATTTTAGAGACCGCATTAATGGCGTCCATAATGCCGAGCGTGATATAATCATCCATTGCCAGGTTCCGGTCTTCCGGCCCGGGATTTTTCCATGAAACCATAAACACCGTGTGCCCTTTATCCACCAAATATTTCACCAACGAATTATCCGGCGACAAATCAAGAATATAGTATTTCATGATCCATGCAGGAACAATTAAAACAGGGGCGGCATAAACCGTTTTCGACGTTGGACTGTACTGAATCAGTTCGATCAGGTTATTCCAAAAAATGACCTTCCGGGGGTAACGGCCACATGAACACCGACTTTAAAATTTTTCACCCCGACGGGACCTTTTCTGGCAATTGCCCGCTAACGATCCTCGACAAAATTCCGCCACCCGTTGAGCAGATTTGTGCCGCCTTCCATGACGGTCTTTTTTAAAACATCCGGATTGATAAAAGCAAAATTCGACGGAGCAAAAAAATCAAATAATTGCCGGGCACCAAACGAGACCAGATCCAGGTGATGGGACGAAACACCGGAAATATCCGTGGTGGCCTTCTGCCACCATTGTTCGGCCAGCGTATACGACCGGTAAATATCATTATAGGGCCATGTCTGCCATGCATGAAACAGACGGTCCAGCGTGTCATAAACATTCCCGCTATTTGAAATCTTAATGTAGCAACTCCTCTTTTTTATTTTCCAGGGCAGCTGCTCTGTCTTTTTTGTCAAATCGCAAGCTTAATTCAAATGTATGGGACCCTGGAATCATCTTGATGGTA
>Ga0307991_1001591_pt1 | contig 15808 bp, 14 predicted proteins | sample EllFjometagen131_FD_203146 | JGI IMG/M metagenome (GOLD analysis project Ga0307991, IMG submission 203146) | Marine microbial communities from Ellis Fjord, Antarctic Ocean - #131 | ecosystem: Environmental > Aquatic > Marine > Unclassified | place: Southern Ocean | collected 2014-10-08
GAAGTGGCGAAGGTCGGCAGTTTACAGTCTGATCCGAAGTGCGATTCAGATTCAAAAAGTGAAGTGCAAAGCGGAGCAGATTTACAGGAGGCCGCTCAGTTAGAGAACGACGATCAAGATCCGGTGCCGGAGAAGAAAGAGCGGCGTGGTCTTTTCTCTCGTCTCAAGCAGGGACTTGCCAAAACCAGAAATCAGTTTGTTGGCACCCTCGATAACCTTTTTTATGGCGATAAGGAGATTGATGAGGAGTTCCTTGAGGAGCTTGAAGAGATTCTCCTGACCTCCGATCTCGGGGTCAAAACCAGTTATCGGCTCTTTTCTCAGATCGAGGAGAAGGTCTCCCATAAAGAACTTGAAAATCCCGCTCATCTTCGTGATTTTCTGCAAAGTGAGATTGGTACTATCCTGGCGCAGGCTGAATCTCATTGGGAAATTGATAAAAAACCCTATGTTATCATGACTATCGGGGTTAATGGCGTGGGTAAAACGACGACTATTGGTAAGCTGGCCTCGATCTTTACAAAACAGAATAAAAAAGTTATTTTGGGGGCTGCCGATACCTTTCGCGCTGCTGCCGTCGAGCAACTTGCGATCTGGGCTGAGCGGGCCAAAGTGCCGATTATCAAGCAGAATATGGGCGCTGACCCGGCGGCCGTGGCCTTTGATACGGTCCAGTCCGCGATCAAGCGTGAAGCCGATATCGTCATTATCGATACTGCCGGCCGCCTTCATACCAAAGTTAACCTGATGGATGAGTTGAAAAAAATTCAGCGGGTTATTGACAAGGCTCTGCCGGGGGCTCCGCATGAGGTTCTTTTGGTGCTTGATGCCAATACCGGTCAGAACGCAATTACCCAGGCTCAGATGTTTCATGAGGCGATTGGTGTGACCGGGTTGGTTATGACCAAACTTGACGGTACTGCCAAGGGTGGGGTGATCGTCGGCGTCTGTGATGAACTTAAAATTCCGGTGCGCTATGTTGGTATTGGTGAAAGTATTGAGGACCTTCGTATTTTTGATGCCGGCGATTTTGTTAGCGCCCTTTTTGATAAAGTATAACTCATTCCCAAGGTAGTCGTTAGCGGTCAGTCGCCAATTTTTTGTTGATCATTGACCACTGATCATTGACTGATTAATAAGTTATGGATCGCGAAACCCAGTTCGATACCCATGAGTTCGATAAGCTTCTAGCCGATGAAAATTTTTGGACGGCTCTAGTAGGGTTGGCGCAAACTCTCTCCCCGGTCTGGCTGGCCTGTTCCGGTGGTATCGACAGCCTTTGGCTGTTCCATTTTTTTAAACACATTGCCGCGATTGAAGTGCGGCCGGTTTTTTTTGATCACCCTGGGGTCTATCCTCAGGAACGGGTTGCGGCACTGGTGGTAATGCGTTCTGAAAACGGAGTTATCGTTGATTTCTCTATGGAGGAGATGTCCGCGGTTTGGGGGGCTCACCGTAAAGATCGTTGTTATCGTTGTAAACGGTATCTTTTTGAGAGGTTTGCCCGGTTTGCCGGTGATTCGGTAACGCTTTGCGACGGTACTCATGTCGATGACTCACCCGAACGCCGGCCCGGTATGCGGGCCCTGACTGAACTTGGTGTGATCAGCCCGCTTCGACTCTGCGGCTGGAATAAAGAGATGATCCGCAATGCGGCCAGAGAGGCCGGTCTCAAGGCCTGGAATCAGCCGGCGCGGGCCTGCCTGGCGGTAGATGATAAATTATGGACAAGTGAAGATGAATAGCGAAGATTTAAAAAATATTCTGGCCGAGCTCCAGCGTGGTGAACGCCAGGTTGATGAAGTGGTAGAGTTTCTTGAGCACCTGCCTTTTCGTGACGTCGGGGTCGCCCATCTCGATACTCACCGAGGGTTACGTTCGCTAATGGGGGAGGTAGTTTTTGCTTTAGGCAAGGAAGTTAAAGATATCGAGATTATTCTCGAAGGTTTGCTTAAACATGAGAAAAATATCCTCGTAACTCGGCTCGAAGCCCATAAAGCAAAGTCCCTGAAAGAGAAGTTTCCCCAGTTTGACTACCATGAATCGGGTCAATATTTTGTCAAACTCAGTCGCAATAACTTTGATCAAGGGCGGGGTACGGTGTTGATTGTTACGGCCGGAACCTCAGATTTGGGAGTTGCACATGAGGCCGAGATTACTTTAAGGATGATGGGGCAAAAGAGTGAAATGTTGGTTGATGTCGGGGTTGCCGGGATTCACCGGCTGTTGGCCTATCGAGAAAAGCTTATGGCCGCCGAGGTCCTGATCGTCGTGGCCGGTATGGAAGGAGCGCTGCCCAGTGTGATTGCCGGTTTGGTCGAGAGACCGGTGGTCGCGGTGCCAACCAGTGTTGGCTATGGCGCGGCTTTCGGCGGAGTTGCCGCCCTGTTGGGCATGTTAAACTCTTGTGCCGGCGGGGTTGGGGTCGTCAATATCGATAATGGTTTCGGCGCTGCCTACCTGGCCGGTCTGATTAATCGGAAATGATGGGTTGAAATAGAAAAAACCCGGGAGCGGACAAATATTTATTATCTCCCGGGTTTTTATTGATCTCTTGCTCATCTGTAGTTGACAGTTGCCAGTTTTTTAACTGACAACTGTCTATCTATTTACCCTGAAAGACAGCTGGTCTTTTTTCAACAAAGGCTTTTAAACCTTCACAGGCATCTTCACTGGCAAAAGCTTTCATGAAGGCATCCTGCTCAATCTGCATGGCTGTTGCGGTATCCTGATTGTCGCCCTGATAGATCGCTTTTTTGGCCTGAGCGATGCCAATTACCGCCTTGGTTGCCATTTTCTCGGCAAAAGCGATGCTCTTTTCGTTGAGTTCGGCACCCGGCATCAATTCCTGTACAATACCGAGTTTCAAGGCCTCCTGCGGGTTGATGTTTTTTGCGGTGGCGATGTAGTAGAGAGCCTGTTTGGTACCGAGCAGACGGGCCAAGCGTTGGGTGCCGCCAGCGCCCGGCAGGATTCCCAAGGTAGTTTCCGGTAGGCCAACCGCCGGAATTCTTTCTTTATCTTTAATTGTTACACTTTCGGCCATAAAACGGAAATCACAAGCCAGCGCCAGTTCCAGTCCGCCACCTAAAGCATAACCGCCAACTGCAGCGATAGTGAGTTTTGGCATATCTTCCAGTTTCTGGTTGACGCGCTGCAGTTCACCAGAGATCTCCCAGGCTTCATAAGCGGTCATCTCGGTAAACATCTTGATGTCGGCCCCGGCGATGAAGAATCCCGGGATTTCACTGGTGATGACCAGGACTTTGGCATCGTCGTTGGCAGCTATTTCATCAAAAGCCTTATCGATTTCCGCCACTATGGCTCCATTCAGGGAGTTGGCCGGGGGGCGGTTAAGACTGATAACTCCAACACCATTGTTTACGCTGAGTTTTAAAAATTCGTAGCTCATTTTATTAATCCTTTAGCCCATGTTGAAGGTTGTTCGCGGATATCCGCATAATCATTTTTAATCGTAGCACAGTTATGTCTTTGGCTCAAGTGTAAAATAACACTATGACATTTTGCAGCTTTTTAGGAGAACTTTAATGTCGCAAAACACCTCTTTTCAATCTTTAACTTTTCCTTTACCGGTTGATACCCACGTTCATTTAAGTCTGGGGGGTGATCCGTTTGCTAATGCCCGCCGGCAACTGGCTGCCGGGGTTGCTGTGGTTCGGGATGCCGGTGATCGAGATGGTTCTCTTGATGGGGTTGAACTTCCATCGGCCTTAACAGTTGTCAGGACGGGGCCGGCGATTTTTAAAAAGGGTTCTTACGGATCTTTTCTGGGCGAAAATCGTGATTTTTCTTTAGCTGAAAAGATTGCTCAGACCCCCTCCTCTTTTGTCAAGGTGATTCTCACCGGTTTGGTTTCCTTCGATGTTTATGGTGAGGTCGGCCGTCAGCAGTGGAGTTTCACGGAACTTTCCGAAATTGTGCGAATGGCGACTGCTGCCGGCAAAAAAGTGATGGTTCATGTCAATTCAGACAAGGCTTGTCGTGAAGCTGTTGAAGCTGGGGTTCACAGCCTTGAGCATGGTTATTTTATTGCTCCTGAAACCCTTGAAATGATGGCTGAAAAAGGGATCTACTGGACCCCGACGGTAGCCGCCATGGCCAACCAGAGTCGAGACCCCGATGGCCGTTTTTCGGCCGCTCAATTGGCGATTATTGAGTGCAACTACAAAAAACATATGGAGATGATCCAATTCGCATATGAAAATGGTGTTAAATTGACAATCGGGACCGATTCAGGATCTTATAATGTACCACATGGCAGCTCTTTTTTACGTGAGATGGAGCTTTTTTCCGAGGCTGGGATTCCCGTTACCGAGGTCTGGCGGATCGCGACCCGCAATGGTTGGGAACTGCTTGACTTAAAGGGAGAGTCTCTACTGGTTATTGACCATAAATTGCCGCTCGTCTCTTTGCTCAATCAAGCAAAACTTTTATTAAAGCCCGAAAAAAATCTCTAAAAATGGAGGATTTGGTTAGCTCCATCTCAACCTGTCTTGTAAATCAGATGAACCTCTCCGGCTATCGTAAGCACATCAATTAGTTTTCATACGTCATGTTATCAGGAAACCTTTTTACAAATTTTTAGTAGGTATCCTGGGAGCCGCACTCTAGCATCAATGCCCGCCTCACTGTGTCTTTCTTTCTGATTAATAGCCGTTTTTTTCTTTTGACCGTTAGCCATGACAAGTTGAAAATTAATTGACTGTATAATAAAATTAGTATATTCATTTATAATTAGATTTTTTTAAGTAATATTGATTTTCTCAAGAGGAGTTCGAGTTTGTTAGAGGGCTTGCAAAAGTTTGGTCACTGGGGGTTGGAAAGTCTTGAAAGTATGGGGCGTTCGGCCCTTTTTCTGTTGCAGACCCTGCAGGGGGCCGTTCAGGCCCCATATAAGATCAGGCCGGTTTTACGCCAGATTCAGGTGATTGGTTCAGGCTCTTTTTTAGTAATTTTTTTTACCGGAGCTTTTGTCGGGATGGTGCTCGGCCTGCAAGGCTATTACACGCTTAGTAAATATGGCTCCTCCAGTGCTTTAGGTGCCGCTGTGGCTTTGAGTTTGGTCCGGGAACTCGGGCCCGTGTTGACGGCTCTGATGGTGATTGGGCGGACCGGCTCGGCGATGTGTGCCGAACTTGGTATCATGCGGATCTCGGAGCAGATTGACGCTCTAGATTGTATGGCGATAAACCCTTATCGTTATCTGGTGGCTCCCAAGTTGCTCGCCGGGCTGTTTTCGATACCATTGCTGACGGCGATTTTTAATCTGGTCGGGGTTTTTGGTGGTTATATGGTCGGCGTCGTTTTGTTGCATGGCAATGGCGGTGCGTATATGGCCAGTATGCGGGATAGTGTGACGGCGGTTGATCTCAAAATGTGTTTTGTCAAGTCGATCTGTTTTGCTTTTTTGCTCGTTTGGATCTGTGCCGAACACGGTTTCTGGGTCAATCGTCGATCCTGGGGTTTCGGAGCTGAAGGGGTGAGCCGGGCAACAACCTCGGCGGTTGTGGTTTCATCGGTCTCCGTGCTGGTGGCCGATTATGTGATTACATCATTAATGATGTAAGGCCACCTTAAAAGTTAATTATAAGAGGATTGATGTCTCAATCAGAGTACTGTATCAGGCTCATAGATATTCATAAAAGTTTCGGCTCCCAGGCGGTTTTGCGCGGGGTTGATCTTGATATTGAACGCGGTGCAACAACCGTTATCTGCGGTGAGAGTGGCCAGGGAAAGAGCGTTCTTTTAAAGCATATTCTTGGTCTGGTGCGTCCTGACCGGGGCCGGGTGCTGGTTGAGGGTGAGGATATTACTCGGATAAAAGGGGCCGCTCTGAGTCGTCTGCGTACACGTTTCGGGGTTCTTTTCCAGGGTGTGGCTCTCTTTGATTCAATGAGTGTCTTTGATAATATAGCACTGCCTCTTAGAGAACGCAGTCGACTGCCTGAAAAAGAGGTTGAAAAAAAGGTCGCTGAGGCTTTACAGATGATGGATCTCGAGGACAGTGCCGATAAATTTCCGGCTCAATTGAGCGGCGGGATGAAAAAACGGGTGGGCCTGGCCCGGGCTCTGCAGCTGGAACCCGATATTCTATTGTTTGATGAACCGACGACCGGCCTTGACCCGGTGAAAAGTTACGATGTCTATCGCCTTTTTTTTGAAACCCAGAAAAAACTGGGTTATACCAGTGTAATTGTCAGCCATGATATTCCCAAGATCTTTAACTTGGCTGACAAAATTGCCATCCTTCATGAGGGGCAGGTGCGGGCCTGTCTGGCACCTGAAGAACTACAACGTAGTCGGGATCCTTTTGTCAGGGGTTTCATAGTCAGGGTCATGGGCTCTGCGCATAGTAGCAAGAATGAATTAAGTGCCGAATTAAGGAAAAGTTATGAAAAGATTTAATCTGGAGATGTCGGTTGGGGTTTTTATGGTGGTAGGCCTGTTCGCGATTGCTTATCTGACCCTTAACCTTGGCGGACTTGAACTTTTTGGCGGCGATTATTATAAAGTGCATGCCAGCTTTAGTTCGGTCAGCGGCTTAAAAAGCGGGGCTCGGGTTGAGATTGCCGGGGTTCAGGTTGGCAAGGTTTCACGGATCTCTTTGATCGATGATCAGGCAAAAGTCGAACTATCTCTTAAACCGGAGGTGAAAATCGGCAGTGATGTCTTTGCTTCGATCAAAACTCAAGGGATTATTGGCGATAAATTTGTCCAGCTGGCTCCCGGTGCCGAAGAAGATATTCTTAAAGATGGTGATGAAATAACCGAAACCGAGGCGGCTGTTGATCTTGAAGCGTTGATCAGTAAGTATGTCTTTGGAACAGTAGAGTAGAATGGCTTCGTAAAATGTCCACCTACTTAGTTTTGCTAAACCTTTGTCAATGCTGCGTACTTTATGAACGCCTCATTTCTCAGGCCTAGCGCACCTCGTATCTGAACATTTTACTTTACCATGACAATGAAAACTTTATTAGAGTATTAGTAGAGGAGCTTATGTTTAAGAAATCTTTAGTTATTTTAATTTTGTGGTGCTCTTTTTTCAGTGCTAGTGTTTTGTTGGTGCCTCACCTTTGTCAGGCTACAGAGCCAACGGTTGCCGATGGTCAGGATGAGTTTTCTGAGTACGATGAAGAGGTCGGCGATTTAAGTGATCCCCTGGAGTTGGTGAACCGCGCTATATTTACCTTTAATGACCGTTTGCATATCTGGGTTCTGGAACCGACCGCCCGCGGTTATCGCAAAGTAACTCCCAGTGTGTTGCGTACCGGGTTGCTCAATTTCTTCAACAACCTGTTGGAACCGACGCGGATTATCAACTCTCTTCTACAGGGTCGTTTTAAAGCTGCCGGAGAGACTTTCCTGCGTTTTATTCTCAATACTACCGCTGGGGTTGGTGGTCTTATGGATCCGGCGACCTTTGAGGGCCTAAAATCACATGAACATCAATTTGCCTCGACCCTTGCCGATTACGGAGTTGCCAGCGGACCTTACATAGTACTACCTTTTTTTGGGCCGAATGATCTTCGGGGGATCTTTGGTCTGGTTGGTGATACTTTGACATGTCCTCTTTTTTTCATCTTGAACAACGACCCTCTGGCGGCAGCCGCTGTGCAAACTTCAGACACAGTCAACCGAACTTCATTTAGGCTCGACGAATATGAGAAGATGCTTAGTGGTGCCCTGGATCCCTATATCGCAGTTCGTGATGCTTATGGACAGCATCAGCAAGAGGTGCTTGGGGAATAGAGTAGGGATTAAGACAAAACTAGAATATTTTATCGGAGAAGGATATATGTTGCGCCATCGTTTGATTGTCCTTATACAGCTCTCTTTTTTTCTTTTGCTCAGCTTCGTCCCGGTGAATCTCTGGGGTGGTGATTCCGGCCCTCAACAGCAGTTGGAGGTCAGTATCAATCACCTGCTTGATGTTTTGCGGGATGAGACTCTGAAAGGTGATGAACAACAGAACTTGCGCCGCGAGCGCATCGCTGAAGTTGTTTTTATGCAGTTTGATATGCGTCGTATGGCGAAACTCGCCTTAGGTCGCGACTGGAAAGGCTTGAGTGATGCAGAGCGTTGTCGTTTTACCGGGCTCTTTAGAGATCTTTTGAAAAAAAGCTATGTTGCCACTATTGATGGTTATGCTGATGAAGAAATCTCCTATCGTAAAGAGATTATCAAGGGTTTTAAGGCCGAGGTTAAGACCCTGGTCATCAGTCGGATTCGGGGGGAGATCCCGCTCAGCTATAAACTTCATGTTGAAGAGGGAAAATGGCTGATCTATGACGTGATTATCGAAAATGTCAGTCTGGTAAGAAACTATCGTAGCCAATTTGGCCCGATCATGAAAAAGAAAGGTTTTATCGGACTTATAGCCCAGATGGAGAAAAAAGTCGCCTTGGCCGGAGAAAAAAAGGATGGTTGAGTCAGGCCTGGTAAAAGGGGTTGATTTTGACTGGCGGAACGCGCCGCTTTTTCGTTTTTATGAAAGTTCGGATTGGGAACTTTTTCTAAAGACAACTGAGATTTGCGAGAAGTCGGCCGGTAGTCAAATCTGGTCTGAGGGTGAGAGCGGTGGACAGTTAATTTGTGTTCTGGCAGGGTCTTTGGAGGCGGTAAAAAAGACGCCGGGTTGGGGCAAACCAATTATTATGGCGGAATTTCTGCCCGGGGCAACCGTTGGTGAACTTGTTTTTGATGATGTGGACGAACATTCAACTACCCTGCAGGTGGTTGAGAATGCTCGACTGCTGACCTGTGGACCGGAAGAAGCTGTAAATTTGCTCAGTGACTTTCCGGTTACCGCTGCCAGACTTTGGCGTGGGGCAGCCGGCCTGCAGCAATTTCGTCTGCGGCAGGCCAATGCCCGGCTGGCAACCCTATTTTAAAGCAGTGATCAGTAGGTAGTTGTCGCTGACCAGGAAAATTAACTTTTTTAGATGCACTGCGAAATTGATAGTGATTAAAAGGCGCAAGCTCTGGGACATCAGATTGTGAAACGTAAAAAAATAACGGTTATTGGAGCGGGTAATGTTGGGGCTGCCTGTGCTCATTGGCTGGCGGCCCGGGAACTGGGTGATATTGTTCTTTTTGATGTTATTGATGGTTTGGCGCAGGGCAAGGCGCTCGATCTTTTCGAAGCCTCTCCGATTGATGGCTGTGACGTCTTGATTGTCGGGACTAACAGCTATGCCGAGACGGCAAATTCAGATATTGTCATCATTAGCGCCGGCCTCGCCCGGAAGCCGGGAATGAGCCGTGCTGACCTGCTTGAAAAAAATTGCTCGATTATCTCCTTTGTAACCCAACAGGTGGTAAAATATTCACCCGAGGCTTTTTTACTGGTGGTTACCAATCCGCTTGATGCGATGGCTTATGTTGTCAAGCAGATCAGCGGTTTTCCCAAAAATCGGGTTATGGGTATGGCTGGTATCCTTGATGCGGCCAGAATGCGTTCTTTTATCGCTTTGGAGTTGAAGGTTTCGGTTGAAGATGTTACCGTCTTTATCCTTGGCGGTCATGGCGAGAGTATGGTACCTCTGGCCCGTTATTCGACAGTTTCAGGTATTCCTTTGACGGTTCTTATGAGTCCTGAAAAAATTGATGCGATCATTGAGCGAACTCGCAACGGCGGGGCCGAGGTCGTCTCTTTTTTAAAAACCGGTAGCGCTTTTTATGCTCCGGCCGCTGCCGTCGGGCGAATGGCTGAAGCGATTCTTAAAGACAAGAAAAGGATTCTGCCCGTGTCTGTCCTGCTTGAGGGAGAGTACGGGATTTCCGATTGCTACGTTGGGGTTCCGGTAAAATTGGGCGGTCAGGGGGTCGAAGAGATTATTGAACTTGATCTGCTTCCGGAAGAACTTGCCGCTCTTAAAAGATCTCACCAGAGTGTTCGTTCTCTTATCCAAAGACTCAAAATCTGATGGCTGAAAAAAAGAAAGTTCGTCGATTTTTCCGGTTGTCTATAGTTGTTGGTTTGTTGGCGGCTTTGTTTGTAGTTTTGCCGCTGGTTCCCCAGACGAGTTTGAAAAGTCGTCTGATCGGTGAGTTTTCGAAAGCTTTGCAGCAGCCTTGTCAGGTGTCGGCGGTGAGCCTCAAACTTCTACCACGTCCGGTTATCGCGGTGCAGGGCTTGGTTTGCAAGGTGCCGGGATTTATCCTGCAAGTCCGTTCCCTAGACCTCGAATTTTCTTTTTTATCCCTGCTTTCTTTTTCGCCCCGGATCAGGGGCATCCACCTCCGGGGGGGGGTGGCGGAAATTCCTTTTACTGCTTTATCTTCTAAGCCCGGGGTTAATGGGGTGGTGGCCCTTTTTATCCCGGAGCTCTTGAAAAGTATTTTCAAGGGTAAATATCAAGCTCCGACCCTTCTCTCTTTGCATGATGCCATTTGTAAAGTGACAAAAATTCCCGGTTTAAATAAGTCTCAACTTTTTACTGATCTTGAGGGTAAGTGGTGTTTTCATCCTCAAAACCAGAGTGAAAATATCGAGTTGACCGGAGCTCTAAATGGCGGCCGGGGCCGTCTGCGGGTGACCTGGTATAAAGTTGACGGAGAAGGTGCTCAGGAAAACGCTTCTGGGGATACGGATGCCGGTGATCGTCTGGAAATTACCTGTAGTTTGCAGGGCGTTTCATTGTCAGAATCTGAGGCGTTTTTTTGGGGGCCGCCAGAGAGTCGCTGGCAGGCTGATTTTGAAAAAGGCGATCTGGAATTCGATATCAATGGTGATCCCGAGGCCGGACTACGTTTTAACGGTAAGCTGGTGGTTGCTGATCACCATCTTTCCCGGTATGAGGCAAGTCCGAGCCGGGACTCGGTTTGGCTCTGGTCACAGGGCGCGCTGAAGGCAAATTTCTCCGGTTTTTTTCAGCGTCGTAAAGGTTACCTTAATATAAAAAATGCCTTCCTGGAATATCCTGGGGCGGCTACTCTTTTTTCCAGCGGACTGATTCGTTTTCGTGAACCTTTTTTTGTTGATCTTGTAAACCATCTCAAGGTTGATGATCTAGGTCGGACAATCCACAACTGTTCTCCTCTGCTGTTGTCCGGTTATCAGTGCGAGGGCAGTCTCGAAGGTGATCTTAAGCTGGTCGGCAACCCTTTTTCAGTACCGGTTTTGAAAGTTGAGCTCAATTCTGAAAAAATCGTTTTGCGAGAGGTCCTTTCTGCATCAACAAGCCGGGCATCTGAAAGTGGGGAGGAGACGACTTTTGAGGTGTTAGCAAATGGTCCTTCACCGTTATCAAATTATAAGGATATGACCGCAAACCTTTTGCGGTCACTGGCAAAATGGGAGTGGGTTGTTAAAAGTGATTGCCGGATTGGTGTGCTGGAACTGTTTAATATGCACCTTGCCGAACTTTCTTTGCGGGCTGAAAAAAATCTTGTTCAGCTTGAAATCGAACGTTTGGCCGTGCGGCTTGGCAAACAGGGCCAAGTTCGACTCTCCCTGATCCTCGATGATCTTTTGCATGATCCTCGTTGGCAGGCTTCCTTGGTTGTCGAAAAGCTTAATCTTAAGCCCTTCAGCAAAACCCTGTTATTGACCGGGAAGCTTGATGCTTCCATGGTTGGCGGAGGTCGGTTGGGGGATGATTTTGAGAGTAGCGAAGAACTTGTACTTAACGGAAAATGGCAATTACGGCAGGGCAGTTTTGCCGAGCAGCCATTGTTTACGGCTTTTAACCGTTTTCTGGTGCAGAAGGGGGGCGATGTTAGAGCCGCAGGTTTTTCCGGCTTTTCCGGCAAAGTCAGCCTGCGTAATAAGATCTTGCGTCTTGATGATCTTAAGCTCCGCTCATCAGCTAGTCAACTGGAGGCCCGGGGGCGTTTTTTTACAGTCGATGACCGACTGGATTTTAGTGGTCAGTACAGTAAGGGGAGTTCTTTTTTGCAGTCATTCCATTTGGTCGGGGATCTCAGTAAGCCAATTTTCAAAGCTGATCGCTATCATTGATATGGTCTGGAAGCACTGGAGAAATTAAAATTCATCATTTAGGGACTGGTCCGGTATTTAGAAAATACTGAAGTCGCTGAATTCGGGAGAGCTTGCCCACCATCTTCAGGAATTTGTTTGAATATTGTTTAAAAAGGAGCATCCTGAAAACCAAAAAATGTCAGGTAATCCATGGTTAACTCCTGGCGCTTAGTCTGACTTCTTTATAGACCGTTTCTATTCTATTAAATACCTTATGCCAGCCGGTTTCATCAAGGGTTTTCTGGAGGTTGTGACAGCAAATGAATTGCTGCTCTCTGACCCTTGTAAGCTGTTCGGAAAGAGCTTTTTTAAGGTTGATGTGAAAAGGTTTTTCATGCGTGGTTTCGAGGGTGTCCGGACCGTTTAGTGGGGGCTTGGGGATACAGCTCACCAGCCCTTCAGCTATGGCTTCTTCACTGACCAACTCACGAATGCCGGGAAGATCGGTGACTACAATTCGGCAGTCACAGGCTAAAGCCTCAAGCAGGACTAGTGGTAAACCTTCATAAAAAGAGGGTAGAACCAGAATATGAGCGCGTTGAAAATGGGCAGCCAGCTCCGTTTGTGAGAGGGCTCCCAGAAGATGTATTCTTTGATTGGCGGCAGCCGTCGCCCGGATCGCTTCAGTTTCCGGGCCGTCACCACCACCGGCTAACCATAAAACCGATTCCTCTTCAAGCTCTGTGAAGGCTTTAAGCAACCAGGGCACTCCTTTGGCCCGGCTTAATTTACCGGCATAAATAATGGTTGGTAGTTCCTCTTTGGAGCAGATACTGCGGCAGAAGAGATCCTCGCGGTAACCGGTTCCGGTGACGACTACCTTGGCTGCCGGAAAACCATACTCTTTAATCACCTGTTGGCGTTGGTCATGGTTCAAAACCATGACCCTGTCGACTTCGCTGACATCCTTGATAATCTTTGGGGAAAGTTGTTCGGCCAGTTGCAGTTGGCGCAATTCGGTACCGTGCACCGAGGTGACGACCGGGATTTCGGGGAAAAGCTTTTTGACAAGAGCGGTCATTATCCAGAGGTGGTGAGTATGGATGATATCTGGAGAAAATTTGGTTACAGCTTCGCTTAAGGTTTTTTCAAAGGCGGTTTCGTATTGTTCAAGTAGTAGGCGGTTGAAGGTCGAAAAACGGGTGCTCGGATAGGGCATGACATCGCTCATGCCGGCGACTGGAAAGGGGAGAGCTTGGCTCTCAAAGCGGACGGCAAATATATTTTCGTCAGCTACTTCGGGATGAGTGCCTGTCAACGGCATAGCCGTCGGCAGACCACAGACGACCGCCTGTTCAATCCCGTTTCTAGACGCTTCTCGGACTATGGCTTGAAGGTAGACACCGCTACCGGTTTTCCCGGGGATCTGCGATAAGCAGTGAAGAATACGCATTAGTTCGTCATTATTTGATTGAGCTCTACGTAAGTTCTTCCCAGGCTTTGACGGCAGCCTGGCGACCCTGGTTTATACAGTCGGGGATGCCGATGCCGCGATAGCCGGCTCCGGTCAGGTAGAGACCTTTCTGTTTTTTGGTAATTGTATCGATCGCTTCGAGGCGCTCGAGATGGCCAATGATGTACTGAGGCATGCCCCGGGGCCAGCGGAAGATCCAGCTTTTCTCCGGCGGGCTCTTGATACCCATGATTGATGAGAGTTCCTCCCTGACCATAGTGAGCATCTCCTGATCATCACAAGCGGCCAACTCTTGACGCTGGGCACCTCCGACAAAGGCCCGCATTAGAACCATTCCTTGTGGGGCGCGGTGATCCCATTTGATTGAGGACCAGGTGACTGCCATGATGCGGCGCTTGGCTATCTTGGGGACGATAAAGCCGTAAGCATCAAGGGGGTGAGGAATAGCTAGACGGGGAAAGGCCATTGAGACCGTGGCGGAAGAAACATAAGGGATTCCATCGAGCAGCTTGGCCAGATGGGGGAGCTCATTTTTCAGCAAGCTGGCTGCAGTATAGGTTTCGGTCGTGACGATCAGGGCATCTGCGGTTGTCGGTTTGCGATTCTTTTCCTCGATCAACCAGCCATCTTCAGGAGTCGGCTTTAATTGTGAGATCTTCCGATTGCAATGAATTCTTTCATCTCCGATAACTGCTGCCAGTTCGTCAACAAGGCGTCCCAATCCTTCATTTAGTGAGATGAAAAAGGTTCGTTTAGGTCCGGGGCTGGCCGGCCTCTTCTTCATTATTCCAACCATCTTTTTTTGTCGTTTCAACATTCCGATAATCAGGCTACCGCCATCTTGTTCCATCTCCAGAAAGCGGGGAAAGGTGCTTAAGAGGCTCATATTTTCAGGATTGCCGGCGTGGATGCCGCCAATTAGAGGTTCGGCCATTTTGTTGAGAGCTTCCTGTCCTAAACGGCGCCGAACGAATGAGGCCAGGGTTTCGTCACCACTCTCTTTGCGCCGCGGAATAAAGAGATCGCAGCCCATCCGGATCTTGCCTGGCCAGGAGATTAGTTTAGAAAAGAGAAAGGGAAGCATTTTAGTCGGTACCATCATCATCACCCCTTCCGGCAGGCGATGCAGAGCGTTATTGTCGAAAACGAAGGTGCCGGTGGCTCCTGAACTCGTGTTAAGGAGTTCATTTTCGAGGCCGAGCTCTTTAATGAGTTGTAAAGCCCAGGGCTTTTCAACGATGAAACAGTCAGGGCCGCCTTCGACCAGGTAGGGGTCATCTTTTTTAGTGATGATCTTACCCCCCAGTTCCGGGGCCTGTTCAAAAAGTTCTATATCGATCGGGGTGTTTGTCCGGTGAGCCTGTTGCGTAAGTTCGTAGGTAGCGGCCAGACCGGTAATCCCGCCGCCGATGATGGCGATCTTTTTCTTTGAGGTCATTTAGGATAGTCTCTTATCAATTAAATTTAACTCAAAATAGTCAGGATATTTTTACCGCTTTTTTTAACTTCGTGATTTTCGTATCTTCGTGGTGTGTATGATAAATTGTGCCAGCATGGCGATAAAATCGTCATCCGCATTGGCCGGTTGTGATCGGCAGAGGTTGAGCTCTTTTTCGCGGCAAAAAGTTTTTAACTCCAGATCAAGATCGTAGAGGGTCTCAAGGTGGTCCATGCTGAAGCTGACCGGTACGACAATGATGTTGCGGCAGCCCTGTTGCTTGAGTTTAAGCAGATGATCTTCAATCTCCGGTTCCAGCCAGGCGCCGGGAGCGTTGCCCTTGCTTTGATATGCCAGTGAACTTTGGCATTCGGGCAGGAGTGCTTTTAGGGCTTTGACGTTAGCGGTGATTTCGTCGACATAGGTGTCGCCTTGATCAATATAGCTTTGCGGAATATTGTGGGCTGAAAAAAGCAGATGGGTCTCTTTAGTATCAAACTCAAAACCTTTTTTTTGAGCTGCTTCAAGAACCCTTGTCGCGATCAGTTGATTGTAGGCCGTTTCCCGATACCAGTTTTCCAGGCGTTCCAGTTCAAGCTTGCTGGTTGCGGTAACCTCTTCGAGGGTTTTGTAATAGGCTGCTGAACTGATGGTCGAAGAGTGTGGGGAGAGAGAGAGGGCAAGAATCCGGGTTATCCCTTTGTCAGTCATCTCTTCGACAACCGTTTCTATACTTGGTTCGGCGTAACGAAAGGCAAGAAAGACCGGTAAGGTTTCCAGTTTTAGTGATAGTTTTTTTCGAATTTGGCGGCATATCGAGGGTAGTGGTGAACCTCCACCGATAGCCTGATACTTCTTTTCGACCCGTTGTAACAACCCCGGCGGCAGCGGATCAAGGCGCAGAAGCTCTTTCAGAAAGGGTTCAATTTCTTCGGTTTTCTCCGGGCCGCCA
>Ga0307991_1001592_pt1 | contig 15781 bp, 13 predicted proteins | sample EllFjometagen131_FD_203146 | JGI IMG/M metagenome (GOLD analysis project Ga0307991, IMG submission 203146) | Marine microbial communities from Ellis Fjord, Antarctic Ocean - #131 | ecosystem: Environmental > Aquatic > Marine > Unclassified | place: Southern Ocean | collected 2014-10-08
AAATGAAATTATAGATGTAAAATGGAATCAAGTCAACCTGAAGCGTAAGCAGATTAAGCCAGAGGATAAGGGCAATACTGGGAAAGCCATTTATCTCACGAAAAAGTCAGTAAGCATTTTGAAAAAGTACAAAGACAATACTCCAGGTCCTTTTAAAGTTAATTTTGATTGGTTTGATTGGAGATACAGGAAGATTGCAGCCAAAGCTAAAATTGTAACTTCAGTTCACGATCTCAGGAGAACATGTGGAGCATGGTTAATTCAAGGTGGAACAGATATATATCAGGTTAGTAAGTATCTTCGTCATTCATCAGTGACTGTAACTGAGAAATATTATATTGATATTTTGCCATCAGAGTTGTCAGGAATTGCTGAAAAGATGAGTAAGCAGATGGCCAATATTTTGTAGTATTTTGACACACTCACTATAAATACATTATAATCAACATCTTTCTCCGGACTCATAATCCGTCGGTTCGGGGTTCAAGTCCCTGTGGGCCCACCCAGTAATAATAAGGGGTTAGATGATATTCATCAACCCCTTATTTGTTTTCATAATTCGAATACCCCACACGATACCCCACAATGTTGTAGTAAATTGAGGGAAAGAACCATCTGGTTTAAGGCTGATCTATAGCATGCTGGTCTTCAATATCTAGCTTGGGGTATCAAGTATGAGAAGATCTAGACTTGGCTATTGGTCTTTGTGAGCTACTATCGATGTGAATTTCAATCAAAGTGTCGAACATAGGATGGCTGATTATTAAATCATCAGCCTCCAGAAAATAAGGATTCACTATCCCTTTTTGAAGCTTGTTTATATACAAACACTGAGGTAGAGCAGAAACAAATAATAAAGAAACCCGGCAATATCTGGGGGGGAGATGATCACCGGGCTGAAGAGTTCATTGCAAACTCACCACATGTTAATGCGATTGATGGTGAGTGCAAATTGAAAATCAGACTTATTAGTATGAATTACCCAAGACTGATGGAAGTGCCGTTCAAGGAATATGTCAAAGCGGAGGTTTTCTAGTGCGGACTCACAGCCAGCATGGAACTGATTCAACAGAGAGTGCCATGCTTTAGCTCATAAGTTGGGGATGGATCATTCAGCACTTTCGGCTTCCTGTTGCCCGGAGTTTGAAGTTGTTTCATGGGCCCACCTGGAGAAAAGCGAACTGATCATCATCAGAAATAGATTAAAGGGGGATGTAAAACTTGAATTCGATCTCACAGAAAAGCAGCAGGGTGAGATCTACCGGATCGCATACAAGATCTTGGGACAAGATGCTGGCTGGATACGTGATTTATTCTTTCGTCAAACACACACCAGGAAGTCTGTCCAGGATCTATTTCTAAATGAGGCCAGCAAGGTGATCAGTGGAATGAGGGCGCTAGCAAAATCATGAAATGTCCAGAATGTAAAAGCGTAGGTTTCAAGCCCAATGAAGAGTACAAGAAGTCACTTATCGACGTGCATTTTAAATGAAAGTTTTTTGCAAATTATATGAAAGATTGAAAATTGAGGTATATCATTTCTTCTGTTTGTTACGCTTTCAATACAGAAAAAACTTTAGATCTCTATTGGAATTGTGAGGCCAATTTGTTGTGCGACTGGAATATAGATATCATCAGATTGCTCAGGAGTATGTATTGAAACAATCAATGAATATCGACATTGCTTATTCCATCGACCCAAATGTTGTCGTTCCCTCCACCATCCAACGGTGGGATATATTGCAATCCTGTTCGAAGCTGCTAACTCCGCTGCTAATCCTTCCCATATATCAGAGTGAATAGATCCAACGTTCCTAGTCGCTTCACCAATCACCCATTTATCACTCGGTCCACTTGTTCCTGGATGCCCGTTATCATCACGTGCTTGATCATTGATGCGCTTGACAAAATTTGTCTCAGATTCCCCCGGACCATTCACTGCAAATCTTAAAGCGTGTGAGGAATAGCGATATCGACTATACCAGCCAACTTCACCCGGACTTGGTTCAATAAAATATGATAAAGTTATTCTCATTTTGACTTGTGTATTACCAAGATCCTGTAAAATGTCAGTCGGCCATGGCAAATTGTATAAATGCATGTCACGAGTGACATATCGGGATTTTTGATAGTCAAATGGCTGGAGGGAAGATTCAGATATCATTGTTAACGAGTTTGAGGCACTTTGAATAGCATCCTCCAGGTTTGGGACCCCGTAGCCATAAATGCGTAATAAATTAGAATATTCCTTCTTAGTTGGATTAGAGCTAGCAACACAGTGATTTAACATTGCTTTAGTCCAGTGTGCAGAATGAATAATCAACGCTCTAACTGTCTCTGGCCAAAGATCGGGATACTTTGATTGAACAACCGCTCCCATTCTTGCTGCTAGCGCTGAGGCTGCGCTGGTTGCATTAAAACTAGCAAATTGTGCCACGGTTGTATCATGATAGGTTGAAAGTAGTTGTAGGTCGTCATGATCTAGGAAGGAATTATTAGGTCCAGCGGCCACATTTCCGCCTTCAAAAACGACATCTGGTTTTATTGGCCACCTTTGCCTATTCCATGCATATGATGTGGTACTATATGGTGAAAGTCCACCTTCAGGTGCTAAGGGATGGAAACCGACCATTGTAGAATCAGAGATTGCTATTTTCTCTGTAAAGGCTCCTACTGTCAGGGCATTCCAAGCCTGACCTGGATCATGAATCTCGTTTGTCAAATTATCTATCGGATAATTTTGCCAACTCCCTGAACCATAAACATTTCCTGCACTAAGTATCATTAGTCGCTTTTTATCATCGAGATAACCTGATGCCAAACTGTCCACCATAGCAGACCATGATGAGGGGCGACCCATATCACGATCATCAATAGAAGTTATAGCCATACAAAAAATACGCTTGCTTTCAGGATTATTGATTTCTGCAAGACTTACACCTTGAGAAGTCATGTACCCCCATAAAGCACTTGGATTTGACCCAGGAGAAGGTGGTAGAATTTTCGATGACTCTAGTTTGTGATTAACAGTAAAAGATTGTCCACTATTCAAGACCTCTATTAAGTCACCATATGCAACGGTTCCGGCCATTAAAGTACCATGCCCAGTATCATCGTGGACACCCCATCCAGAGTCCACAGTATGTAAATTCGAAGTATCAAGGAATGGTCTTATTAGTAAATGACCACTATTTACTCCCGTATCCAAAATGCAAACAAAAACCTCTTGTCCTCCAGAATCTGTATTGGTTCGGCTGAGTAAATCCCTCACCAAATCGAGCTGCTCTTTGTTCTCTAATTCCGTGAAATATGTAGCAACCTCTTTTGCTGCTCGAATCTCGGCAATATCATCTGAGTGTTCGATTAATTGAATTAGTTGACTTTTATTTGCATGTATTAATCCGATTGTCCTTTCAGGAAATTTAAGTTTACCGACTAAAGCTTGTATTTCAGAATCCATGAGATATTGATCAAAACTATCCTCAACTGAATCACTCCTATTGTTGAGCCATATTTCCACCCAAGCTTCTTCCTCACTCGGTATCAATTCAATACTATCTTGCCAGAAAGACTCAAAAATGGATGCGTGGATACCAGCAATTTTTGTGACTAGAGCTCTATTTTTGGGCTCATTTCCCTCATCAGGTTCTTCGCCATATGCATTGATTTTTCGTAGGAAGTGACCACGTTTACTATGAGGGATGAATACTGTGGCAATTGTCTCTGACAAGCCATCTTGGGTCTCTACATTTCGAACGTTTAGAAGTCTGACACCAGATCGTATAGTCTCCAAGCTAGTTAATTGTAGCTCAAAATCTGGTTCACTAATAAAATCTAGATATACACCCTCACGCTCAACGTGAAGATTGACCTGCTTTTCAATATTTTGATTCCAGGCTTCCTCTAGTTGTTTCGTAATATTTGCTGCATGAGCAGCATGTTCTCTGGTAGGGAATCTTGGATCTGAGCTTCCACGTTGCGGGTTTGTAAACCCCGTCGTGTATGAAGGTCCAGATAAAAATATATGTTTGTAGAACTCCCCCGCCATGTATAATTATTTTATGTTTTTCTTATGAGTCAGCATTCGGTCTTCAAACATGGCTAACAAAATATCGGCGTTGAACATATTTTTATTTGATAATATGGCATGTTTAATAGCATCACGGCATGCTTGTTCTATTTCGCTGTGGCTATATGCAGCACTCTTCTTGATGACTTCATTCCAAGAAAATCTTGCGGTAAGGAAAGACCCGGAGACATTCTGAATGAGTGTTTTCCTATCCACCTCATCTGGCAAGTTATAGTACAAAACATCATCAAATCGTCGGAACAGTGCTCGGTCTAGTAAATCTGGGCTATTGGTTGTTGTTATTATAATACTATCTGAATGATCACTTTCAATAAATTGTAGAAAAGAACTTAAAACACGACGCATTTCACCTACATCATTTTCACGCGATCTTTCTCCTCCAATTGCATCAAATTCATCAAATAGATATATACCCTCATGTTGAATCATAAAATCAAAGATTTGACGAAGTTTTGCACTAGTCTCACCCATGAATTTCGTAACCAACCGATCCATTTGCACTGTATATAATTGCAGTCTTAATTCATGTGCCAATACTCTCGCTGTAACTGTTTTTCCCGTTCCAGGAGGTCCAATTAGCATCAATTTTCGTCGATTATGTAGTCCATGAATTTTTAATTTGTGTTGCTGTCTATACTCCAGAATTATACGCTCAAATCTATCCATTAGATTTGGAGGAAGTACTAGTGAGGATCTAGGATTATCCGGCTTCTCAGAAAAAACTAACCCTAGTAGCTCTTGAGGAAGCAATGTAGCGGCACCTCTGCTCTTCGTGCGAGCACTATCAACTATTTTTCTAATATCCTGAGCCAGCGCAGAATGCCCCTTGTTTGCTTCAGTGGCCGCAATTTGTAAAGCAATAGTATAAAATTGCTCACTCCCACTGTCAAAATGAGATCGGATTAGGGATTTTATTTGATCAGCATTTGCCATTTTATTCTCTCAAAACACTCACTTAAGTTCATTATAATAATTAGTATTCGTTGTGCTCTTAATATATATCATAAACTAATGAAATATTCAATACGAAACGTAACTCTTCTCAGTCTTGTTGGTATAGAGCGGTTATTTCTATTTGCAAGGCTTTGAGGAGACAGAATAGTTCAATTATTAGGCGTGTTATCTACTTTTCCGTTTCTCGAAGATTCAATGTAAATAGAATACCGAAGCAGTCATACCAATCAGTCCTTTTCATGAAAGTGTACATCGATACATCAACGGCGCTTATATCCCAATTGAAGAATCATTATTCTACCCATTGGATCAATCGAATAGCCTCGCTGGCCATCTGGAGCATCTTCAGAAGATTTTAGCATCTCCTTATCAACCAATTCATTTGCAATATGTTCAACCTTAGCTAAGTCCCAGTCCAACTCCCTCGCAAGTTCAATTGTAACCATACAAGGTTCGCCTTTTGTCATTGCCCATAGTACATCACGTTGACCTGATGATAAATCGTCCATTATCAGTTGAACCGCTGGTTTCTCGGTTGGCAAAGATCGAGCAAGGTGGTTGTTGGGATATGAATCTGCCTTGTCAAATCCCGATCGAGTGATTTTCCATGCCTCACCACGAGAACCAAAGGGAGCTATATAGCCCCGATTAATCAATTCTTCTAAGGCAGCACCACCTTGTGCTTCAGACCTAGGATTTTTGCCCTTAACATGGTTTCTGAAATTTGACATTATTCCTAAACCATCTGAACTTATTGCTCTTAGGACATGACCACCCTTATCTAGTGAAGCGCTAATCAGTATTTCAACAGCTTTCTCCGAAATGTCCTTAGGAAAACGGATTTTGGGGAATCTTTCCCGCCGCCTCTTTAAGGCAAGAGCGATGAGGAATAGTGAAATAGGGAGAAGTATAGCCCCTAGCAACCATTGGTAATTGGAATCAATATATTCAAAAATACTATTCATACAGAAAACCTATCATAGCTATCGGGGTATATCTTACTCTGCTTACGACTCTCTTTAGCATGCTGTTCAGCATGAAACACTCATGTAACCTGCAACAATCTTTCATTCAAAGTGATCGAAGATAGTATAACTAAAATAGGGCTTTTGACTTCTCGTGATTTTCTAGAGCTACCAGCGCTTTCTTTGCATCCAATTTAACAAGCTCAACTTCAGAAGAATTTAAAATATTCTCAGCATCAACAATAATTCGCAGTTCATCCTTAGCTCTTAGAAAATCATGCTATTTGCTCTGAATTGCTTTGACAGGATACAGCTAGTTGCACTAAGCAAGTAGTTACCGGTAAATCGAGTTATTTTGATTCGTTCACTTAAAATGCGCGTCGATAAATAAATGGATATAAAACTGGGGAGATCTCAGAAAAATATCGCTACTACAAATGCAGGAGGCTGTATGACCGCTTTATAAAATATGGAATATGTACGCCCTCCAGAAATTGCTAACCCACAAGAGCCCGGAAATGACCCAAAGATATGCCCACCTAAGGGACGAAGCACTGAAAAGACCTAGTGATCTTGCCTCTGAGCTATTAGCAGTCTGAAAATATTATCTAGATTAAAATATATCAGTCAGGCTACTCTAGACCTTCCCAGTACCACCACAAACTGTACACGGCGCGCTATGCCGTTGTCCAGTACCATTGCAGTAAGCACATTTTGAGGATTGAGATTGTTGTACATAATTGAAACCCTTACCATTGCATACTTCACAAGGGGCACTATATCTTTCACCACTACCACTGCAGTATGCACACGTCTCTTTTTTCCCTTCACTGTACATTTGAAAAACCTCCTCTAAATTGCATTTGAAAATCCTATTGAATCAATACCAGAGCAATATAGAAGATTGCACGAATTATAAAATAAGGATTCTTGATAGTTCCTTTATCAATTGATTTATGCCTGACTTTTCTGTTAATAGTGATACTCATTTTCAAAATGAAGTCTAGGTAGAGTATCATAAATAAGAAAGAGAAGATAACCCCCGCAACATGAAAATTACGGGGGTATCGATCTTATGTTGAGCTTTCATGAAAGTGATATCGATGATCTTATTGTAAGAGTCAGCATTCGACTGGCACCTCCATATTTTCTATAATCGTCTTTGCTAAAGCTGATGCTTTACTTAATCCGTTTTTATACATCTCTTTATCTCCTTTACTCCAGGAGGCGACATAACTAGCATCGTAAGGGGCGATATCCAATCCAAACTTGCAAGCAATAATCATGGCGCTGGTCTCAACTACACATTCTTCAAAGGCGTATGAGTGATCCTCATGTTTTCTTGAAAACAAGTTCTCGTATAGGGCATGCCCATATTCGTGCGCTAAAGTCTTGAACAGCTCGCGTCTACTAATATCTGTTCTGGTAACAATTTGGATTTCATTCTTCTTCGTTTTAAAGGCTCCCGATACTTTGGATCCCTCAATTTCAGGGACCTCTTCCAGATCCACTCCAGAGCTGATGATTTTTATCTTGAGTAATTCAAACAGGTCATTTGCCTGTTCTGAATTATCCTCAACTCTTCGTAGATCCAACATTGGCAGATCGACCTGCCGCATCACGATTTCCAGCTCAGACAACTCTGGTCAATATCCCAATCTGTGGCCGTCAGGTTTTGCAGAATCAGATCTTTATCTGTCTTCGTAATCGTATTCATAAATCTCCTTTCCCTGATTTTTCCAGCATTCCAAACTCAGCCATTTCCACCAGCATGTTTGAAAGCTGTTCGTGTGAAACAGTTTGATAGGTTCTGGTGGCAGTGGGCATTGGACTCGCCCGGATATCGTCAATTGTAGCGGCTCTGCTATCGCCGCTTAGTAATAGTGTCATTTAAAATGACCTCCATTTGTTTGGTTGATTTTGTTATTGCATAGATTTTGGAGAAAAGGCGCTAAAAGCCTTTTTCCAGCGAATTTGGATCAGGTTTAGAGGTTGTTGTTATCGGCGAATGAATAGTACTCGCTGCCGATGATGATATGGTCCAGCAGATTGATGTCCACAGTTTCCAGGGCCGTCTTGATTTTTTGGGTAATGGCGTAATCTGAGGAACTGGGAATGTCATTACCACTGGGGTGGTTATGTGAAATAATCACAGCCGTGGTTGCGGAGTAATCAAGCAGAATCGATTTGACCAACTCTCTGGGGTAAACGGCAGAAGTCGCGATGGTACCGGTGAATAGCACCTTGGTGTCAATGATCTCATGCTGGGCATTCAGGCAAATCATGACAAAGCTCTCTTTGTATTTTGACTCTGCATAAAAACCGCGCAAATGATCGGCGGTCGTTCTGGCGCTGAGCAATCTTGCCCCGGCCTTCAAGGTGTAACGTTTGACATACTCCTCCCTGATTTCATCATCAGACAGCTTTTCTAGATTTTGGTGCATGTGGTCCTCCTCATTGTTGGGTTCATAACACTATCTTTGGCTTAGGTAAAGCTTGTTGATCAAGTTTTTTTATGCCAGAAAATGTCAGATTCATGGGTTGGTTTTAAAGATTGAGGCATATTCTCCCCTCACACTACATATACGTCTTTTTGGTGGGATTTTGCACCCACAAGCAGCGCAGCAGACTCTGTGGCGCGTCTTCTACATTGGCTTAATAGGAGCTTGTTTCTGGTTGTTAAGTGAGAGTTCCTGTTATCCTACATATCGCCATATATGAGGAATATTTTCCAGTCAAATAGAGCCCCGAGATCCTTTAACACTCAATTGGAACTTCCATACTTTCTATGATGTTTTTTGCCAAAGCCGAAGCTTTACTTAATCCGTTTTTGTACATTTCTTTATCTCCTTTACTCCAGGAGGCGACATAGCTGGCATCGTAAGGGGCGATATCTAGTCCAAACTTGCAAGCAACAATCATGGCGCTGGTTTCAACTACACATTCCTCAAAAGCGTATGAGTGATCCTCATGTTTTCTTGAAAACAAGTTCTCGTAAAGGGCATGTCCATATTCGTGCGCTAAAGTCTTGAACAACTCACCTCTGCTAATATCTGTTCGAGTAACAATTCTAATTTCATTCTTCTTCGTGTTGAAAGCTCCTGATGCTTTGGATCCCTCAATTTCAGGGACCTCTTCCAGGTCCACTCCAGAGTTCATGATTTTCTGTTTGAGTAATTCAAATAGGTCGTTTGCCTGTTCTGAATTATCCTCAACTTTTCGTAGATCCAACATTGGTAGGTCCTCTCCTTTGGTATCTGAGATATCAAAGACTTTTACAATAGGCCAATGGATGTGTTTTTGGATCTCAGCCATGCCATCATCTCCTTCGATTTCATTTTCATAGATCGTTGGGTGACCAAAGATTGAGATGGCTTTTGCTCCCTTGACTACATGTCGGTTGAACTTTTTCTGCCAGGCTCTATAACCTGCTACTCTGATTGCTTTGGGTTTTTGCGATGCAATTAACATTTGGTTTTGCCATGAATATTTATGGAATAGTGCCATAGTGTGGATATAGGATTTAAACTTTTCACTATCCATTGTGCTTTCAATTACAGCATTGACTTGTGCTGACAAGATCTTGATGTTTGTTTTTCTGGTGTTTTGTTTGTGTTTCATTTTTCTTACTCCTTTTTTGCTAAAAAAAAGACTCCAGAATTTCTGGAGTCATCTCAGTTTTGTTTCTTTTTGATTGATTATTTCCCTTGGATTAATTCCTCCTTTCTAAGGGTCCATATTGATTACTTGGGCAATCCCAAGCTCGTCCTACTGGCTTGGATTGCTTGATAGAATGAGTATTTCACCACATTTTCAGTGATGAAAGTGTTCACTATTTAAATTGGGTTTAGAATAGTACTTACCGACGTGGAATCGGTGTTTCGCTGTGTTACCGGATGGGTTTCACGGCAAGTGTATTTACATGACAGGTCTCATGTGACACTTTTACCTAATTATGGGCAAAGGATGAGCGAGCCATGTCTTCCTTGGATTAAGGAGTAGGATATTTATAGGGTTGATAATTCTTGTGTGAATCATCAGTGGAATACAATTCTTGCATATATCTATCATGATTTGGATGCTCAGAATCTTGTTTTTCTTTTTGTTTCAGAGCTAAATGATCAAGCATTATTCCAATTTCATCCAACAAAGCCAGGATTTTTCGGTCTGTTTCATCAAAGGGTCTTTGTGTCATAACTAGACAGTAGTGAAAGGAACTTTATATACTTTTCGGTTTCAATAGATTTATGGAATATTAGAAACGATTAATAGCAAACAAGTGGAGAAAATTGAGGAACGGAATCGAAGCCTTTATACCAATAAAAGCTAGAAGTTCAATAAATATATTAAGTGTAATTAACTAGAAGTTAAACACGTTTCCAGCCAGATCCACCGCAAGCACAACATTTTGCTGGTCCCCATGGTGCACCTGCTGCTCGAATACAGCACCTAAGTGTAGTACTTCCCGTACCATTACAGTGACCACACTTCTTTAAATCGTCACCTCTTGATTGATATGTTTTCATGATTACCTCCCCATTAGGCATAGCATTTCGTGGCTAACAAGCAAATATAGCACTACTTTATACTCAAAAGAAGCTCATATGTATTCGTATAATTCTTTGCATGATCCCGGTCAAGTACAATGAAAATCGACCTTTGACCTGCATAATTATTTTCTAACATGAAAGAGAATCAGGTGATTTTTAAAGAAAGGGGTTATCATGAGTTGGGAATTTCATAGAATAATGTATCAAAAAGGATATAACAATGGATTCCATGATGGATTCTACACTGGGCATAAGGTTGGATACTCTGCAGGGTATGAGTCAGGATATATCCGAGGGTACCTTGACCGTGATGCAGGGCTTCCACCAATACTTGAATACAGTGGGAAAATTCACAATTCGAGGGATAAATTTACAGAACTTCGCTGCGGTTGTTTGATTCTTTGCACTTGTGGAGTTACAAAATCCAAATATGATCATATAATCAACCCGAAATTACACCGGTAAGTCGAATTACCAGTCCTATCTAATGGGTTGGTAGAAATAATTAATTAGAATTACCTCAGTAGATATTGAGCACTCCAAAATAAGGGGCAGGAAGTTAGACCTTTCTACCCCTCATTCATATCCATCACATTATCGATAACTTTATATATAGGTCTAGACCTACTTAAAATAATGGCTGGAACTACCCCAAATTTCCCTACGAAACACAACCGAACTCCCCGTTTGGAAACAAACCTTGTGATTGTTCAACGGCAAGTTTCTAATGGTCAATTCCGAATGACCATCCCCAGGGGTCTAGGGCTTTCTCTACGGCTTCGAGGTGGTGAAGTCTTTGAAGCCTTTATTGAGCGAGGTGATTTGGTATTCCGCCTGAAAAGCTGACCCGCGCTCTTATTTATACCCGGGTTTCATCTACCGAGCAGGCCAAGGGCTTCTCTCTTCAAGCCCAGCTTGGTGAAATCAAAGCTTATTGTGCTTCTCATAATATTGAAATCCTAGGGACCTACCAGGATACTCAGAGTGCCACTCGACTCTTCAAACGATCTGGTTTTGTATCATTATTGGATGATCTGGACACATTAAAACCAGATTATGTGATTGCGACTGAATCTGATCGGGTTTCACGTAATTTGTTACAGTTTGGCTGGATCGATACCCATCTTTCCATGAAAAGCATCAAAATGATCATTGTTAATGAGAAACCACCGGATGGTCCTTTTGAAAAAGCCTTTATCAAGATTCGAGCTGTCTTTTCTGAATTTGAAACTGATTTACGTCAATACCGGATCGATAGAGGACGAGAGCGAGCGATTGCAAACCAGATTTTCATGCATCGTCCACCCTTGGGGTACAAATTACAAAAGGGACAGCTCATCCCATGTGAAAAAACGGCTCCCATTGTCAAAGGCATTTTTGGGTCCTATTCCAAGGGTAAAGCCATTAAAGCTATTGCTCGGGATTGTGGAAAAAGTCCCGCCAGTATCAGGTATATCCTCAACAATCCCTTCTATACCAATGCTCATCATCTCGTCCCTCATGATTTGATCAAATAATCTCTTGAATAATTATCATCCTTAGAATTCTACTTTAGGTAATCTGACTTTTGGAATAACCGAAATATTTAAATACTCCAAATGCTTTACTGACCAGTAGTGTAACTACTCACTGGTGATAAATCATGAATATTTCAAGCTACCAAACACTGAATAAATCCTACTCCACCCCACTATACTCATATCTAGCTGAGAAGCCCTATCATAATATACAAGACGCTCAAGACTCAATTGAATCTGTACCTCTTGAGGATAAGCTCCAAGAAGTCTCTAATCAGGCAAGTCCCACAATAAGTAAGAATAAAGATCTCACAGATCTTTTCGTGGAGGATAAGCTCAAACTAGCCACCGCAAACCTGAAACTATTGCGTCATCAGATCACCAGCAGAACCAAGATTCGAGATGATAATATCTCAGGTCTTGATTACATAATTATTCAATGTGATTCCTATATGCTGATGCTTGATAACTCACCGTTTCTGGGAAGTCCAGATGCTGAAAAGAAAAGATCCGCATTGGGATCAACAGTCACAAAGCTGGAGTCTGAGAAAAATTCAGAGATGGTCAAGTGGTGGGGCGACCTCGTGCGAGTGTATTCAAGTCTCATGGATGCCATGGCAGAATATCAAACCCTGATACGAAGAAAGCAGGTATTAAAAGGTGGCTACCAATGACGTTGGAAGATCTCTATCGGAAATTACGACCCATTTTAGGCGATAAGGTGGACCGGCTCTACCAATTGTGGTTATTGGAGTCCAGTGATGGCCGAAGAGAAATTGAGTTCATGTTTCACACACTCTATCAACAAAATTTTAAAACCAGTCTCATCCTAAATGATAAAACTGACCTAGAACCACCAGATATTTCAGCTGTAAGGGGTGAATACCCCATGGGTGATATTTGCTATTCAGGGAAACAAGTAGGACCCTTTGGCTTACGTGAAAACGACTGGATCAAACACGTATTAATTGTTGGAGCATCTGGCTCAGGAAAAACGAACCTTTCATTTCAGATTATCAAAAACTTCCTCTTAAAAGGTAAACCCTTTCTGATATTCGACTGGAAACGAAATTACCGAGATATCCTATCCAAAGACTATGGAAAACAGATAAAAGTTTATACACCAGGACGAACAACCTCACCTTTCCGTTTTAACCCGCTTATCCCACCTAAAGGCACTTCTCCCCAGACCTGGCTGAAAAAGCTGATCGAAATCATAGCTCACGCCACCTTTGTGGGGGAGGGAGTTATGTACCTATTGCAAAAAGCTCTCGATGAAACGTATAAAAAGTTTGGTGTGTATGATTCCATTAGACCAGAGACCTATCCCACACTCAAAGATCTACTCACGACAGTTAAGACGATTAGTGTAAAGGGTAGAGAAGCCGGCTGGATGAGTAGTACACTAAGAGCCCTGGAATCGCTTTCCTTTGGAGATACGGGAAAAATCTTTGAAATCCGCCAACAGGCTGATCTGACGAACTTGCTTAAAGAATCAGTTATTCTGGAGATGGATTCCCTTACGAACGCTGACAAAACTTTCCTGGTTGAAAGCATTTTGCTCTGGATCCATCATTACCGGATGGAATCAAGTAATACAGTGCGAGAAACCTTTGAACATGCGATCATTTTGGAAGAGGCTCATCATATCATTGGAAAAGACAAGAGCGATCTCACAGGGGGAGAAGCCATCACTGATATAATCATCAGAGAGATAAGGGAACTGGGCGAATCGGTAATCATTATTGATCAATGTCCTAGTTTATTATCTCTGCCTGCCCGGGCCAATACCTGGACAACTATTGTGCTTAACCTAAAAGATGCAGTGGATGTGAATTCTGCAGCCAGCTCCATACTATTGGAATCAAAAGATAAAAAAACTTTAGGACGTCTCGATGTAGGAGAGGCAGTTGTCAAGCTACAAGGTAGATGGTACAAACCCTTCTCAATCAAGATTCCTTTCGTTGATATAAAGAAGGGCTCAATCTCCGATAATGACATAATTCAGCATTACAGACCTGATTCCATACTGGAACCAGTGGAACCAACAGAATCTGAGTATCTCAAGCCTTCTACAATTGAAATCCCTCCCCGACAAATAATAGAGATTACCCAAGGGGAAGAGCAACGAAGACTCTTATATGATATTCAAAAATATCCCTTTTCAGGAGTGGTTGAAAGATACAAACGCTTGAAATGGAGTCGTAGAAAAGGTAATACACACAAGGAACTACTTATAAATAAGGGAATAGTTAAACCAGTAGATATTCAAACCAGAAGTGGAAAAGTAGTCATCCTTAGCTTATCAAAAAGTGGCAAAGAGATACTGGGTTTGAATCCTACTGTAGACAATCGTTCTGGTAGTATCTTACATGAATTCTGGAAACAGAGATATTTTAAGCATTACAAGTCAAAGGGTTATGCCGCTGAGCTAGAAAAGCCCATAGGTGGTGGCAGGACAGTAGATCTTGTAATTGAAAAAGAAGGAAAGCAAACTGCCATTGAGATAGAGACTGGGAAATCTAATATCGATGCAAATATCAAAAAATGCATGGAACAGGATTTTCAACAAATCATCATGGTTGGAACCGATGAAAAAGCTGAGCAGACAATCCTTAGAACTACTCAGAATATGGGTCTTTCAGGTCACCCAAAGATTAGGGTGATCTGTGCCAGAAGGGAAGAATACTGATAGAGGTAGCCATTCTAATGTCTTCAGATAACAGACTGTAAGTCTAGACCAGCTAACATAGCAGCTTCTCTGAATTCATCCTGGAGAGCTAGATCATACATGTGATTTGCCAGAATGACTTTCTCTTGATTAGTCCATATCTCTGTTACACCATATTTAGCTAAAACATCTTCAAGGAGCTCATTTATAAAATCTGCTGTGCTGTGACTGACATCTTGTGCATCAATCCAGGTAATTGTTCGAGTCAACTTTCCATAATCAATATTTACTCCATCCATCTTCATGCCTCCGACTCACTGTCTATTAAAAAAGACTCCGAATCACTCCTGTCTTCGGAGTCTCTACACGGATATTTGATCAAATTATGAAGCAAGTCGACCCTAAATGGTTACCAGATTATGGGTAACCATTGTCAGGGGGAAGATTTACTGATCGGCGAAGGATGACTGAGCCCCGAGAGGGGGAACCGGTAGCTAAATATTTACGATTGTTACAGATTCTTCCAATCGCATACACTCACTTACATTTTCAAGCAGGAATTGCTGCCACTTTTATGGCAAGCCGTTACAAAGCAATTGTGAAATTATCCAGTTAAGGAATCTTGGATTTATTATTTGATGACCAACGTGGGATCTGAGAATTGTATTAAGCAACTCAATATCATCATCCAACGTTAGCAAGAACTACCCATCCACTCTCGTTAAATGGTATACACCCCTTTATGGTTTCTTTTTGCTGCAGCCTGTATAGGATTCGAACCTTATATCGATTGGTTATGAGATTTTCGTTGATGTTTCTGCACATAATTTTCAGGTGCTGCTATATCACCATATTGCAATATGAAGTTTCGTAATGTTTATACAAAGATATACTAAAATATTGAAAATAATGATAATAGCCGTTGTGCGGTGTCAGACCAATTCGGTTCATTTGATCTAAATAAATAAGAGATACTTTGGGCGGCTAACAAACCGTAGAAGGAGCCAATAATGAGCCCAAAGTCAGAAGTAGAG
>Ga0307991_1001595_pt1 | contig 15751 bp, 11 predicted proteins | sample EllFjometagen131_FD_203146 | JGI IMG/M metagenome (GOLD analysis project Ga0307991, IMG submission 203146) | Marine microbial communities from Ellis Fjord, Antarctic Ocean - #131 | ecosystem: Environmental > Aquatic > Marine > Unclassified | place: Southern Ocean | collected 2014-10-08
TTCATCCCCAGTTTGTGGGTATCTATCAAGGGAGCTGGAGCCGGGAAACTGTGCGACGGCAGGTGGAGGACTCCGACTGTCTCCTGTCTCTGGGATTTCGGATCACGGATCTGGACACGGGCTTATTTAGCATAAATCTCGATAATCGTAAAATGATCACCGCCGGTGGGAACCGGGTTCGGATCGGCAGCCATTATTATCATCAAGTACAATTGAAAGATTTTATCCATAGGCTCGTTTCCGCGGTTAAGCCCCGTTCTTACCTCTCCTCCCATCCGTCCGAATCCTACGACATCGGGGAGAAATTCGTACCCCGACCGGCGTGTATGTTAACAGCACCCCGGCTGTATGAATGTTTGAATAGTTTTCTCGACGACCAGATGATTCTCCTGGCGGAACCCGGTGACGCTTTCTGCGCAGCCCCGGAATTTAATATCGAAGAAGCGGAAAACTTCATCTGTCAAAGTTATTATTCTTCCATCGGTTACTGTACCCCGGCGGCTCTGGGAGCGGCGTTGGCGCAGCCGGAAAAACGCCCGGTAATCCTAACCGGTGACGGTGCCTTCCAGATGACGGTACAGGAAGTCTCCACCCTGATCCGGGAGCGTTGTCCCGCCCTGATAGTACTCATTAACAACGACGGTTATCTGATTGAACGAGTTCTCCATGAAGACGGCCCGTATAACGACATCCAGATGTGGCATTATTCAAGTCTGCCCGGGGTATTTGATGATAATTCTTATTCCATCGGAATCCGGGTCACTACGGAGGAAGAACTTGGCCGGGCCATGGAGATTGCCGCCCGGGAGAAGAACAAACTGGTATTTATTGAAGCCTGCCTGCCCGATCGCGACTGTTCTACGGGATTGGAACGATTGGGGAAAACCTTTCGGAAAAACCAGTGACCGAAATGAATGATTCCGTCTACCTGGCGACCGGAATATCGCCATCAAACCCGAAGTAGACCCTGGTAAGTCCCCGGATCGCCCACAGTCCAGAGGGAGGACGGAAGATAGCGGTATCGTCGAGGGAGTTGCCGGTAAAATCTCCGATGACCGGCCTGTCTCCATCCAGGCCGAAGTAATAGCGCTCAGAACCCATAATCTCCCACAAGCCCGACGAGGGACGGTAGACCACAATCGTGGCCCGAAAGGGGGAGGCGGTCTTCTCGGAACCATACCAGCCATATACTCCCGGCACGGGGATATCTTCCTGTCCAACTATAATAGCCAAACATTTTATCGGATGGCTACATTCAATCTTTAACAATCATATCATACTGGCATTTCCAATCAAAAGAAAAATCCTGCACAGGCCAGTACAAGCAAAGATGTCAACAATCCCGGAGGATAAGCAAGAGCTCAGGCTTAGAGAAATGCTTTGATTCCCGATATGAAATTTTATCGATTTTCAGCTCTTTTTTTGTGGCCATCAACTCGTTATATCGGCATTATAGATTTATTATGAAAAATAATCACGTAAGTTCAGGCATTAGTTATCTCGATAAAATCAGCGGCGGTTTCCTGGTGGGAGACAATGTCATCTGGCAAGTCGAATCGGGTTCGTTTGTCGAACTTTTCTATCTTAATTTTATAAAGGATTCCCTTCGAAATAAAAAGAAAGTTGTATTCATAAATTTTAACGGTTCTCCCAAGACCATTCTGAAGAAGCTGGGGAGTTTAGCCCACGAGAAAAATCTTACCTTGCTGGATTGTTTCACCTCCGGAAAAGGAGAGAAGTCGGATTTATTCACAAGCTTTTATGAGATGCGGGAGGACAAAAATTATGGATGCAAGATTATATACGTTAATGAACCGGCCAGGATACAGAAATTTATCGAGGTAATTAATCGCACTGAAGAAAATCATCCGAAAGGAACCAGTTACATAATCGACAGCATTACCGGTATCCAGGACCTATGGGGCAGCGAGAAGCAGGTTATGAAATTATTCACCCACCAATGCCCGCGTCTCTATGAACTGGGGACCATTGCTTACTGGGTTATGGAAAAAGACGCTCATACTAAGGGATTCCGGGCTAACCTAAACCATATTTCCCAGGTTGTGATCGATCTTTCTGTCCAAAAAGGCATCCGCAGTTTAACGGTTACAAAAGCCGACAATCGCTCCACGAGCGAAGTGATGAAGCCCCAGCAATACGAAGTTGTAAATTCACAAATTAAATTTCTAATCCCCAAAAATGACACACTTGATATAGGAATAAAAATAAAGCGACTCAGGGAAAGATATGCAATTTCCCAGGTGGAATTAGCACGCCGGATGGGGGTTTCCCCTTCAACCATATCTCAAGTTGAGAGCAATACGATCTCCCTCTCATTGTCTTCATTAATTCGCCTGGCCAAGGTCTTAAATATTCCGGTTAGAGCATTTTTTGAAGAAGAAACCAAAACTGATAAGGATATTTTTTCCCGAAGAACCGATCGAAAAGCGGTGAATTTGGTCGGTATTTCAGGAAAGGAAGTTTTAGCAGAAGAGATCTTTCCTCCAGACTTAAGTGGTATCGGGCATATCTATATGATCCATTTTATGCCCGGAGTTACTATAAAGAAGCATTTTTTCATTTATAAAGAGGAAGAAATGGGATATATGATCTCCGGTAACCTTTTGGTTACCATCGGAGAAAAGATAAATTCATTTGAAGAAGGGGACTCCATACTCTTAAAATCAGAGATCCCGACCGCCTGGGAAAACAGAACCGATGAAGTCGCCAGGTTAATCTGGATCGTGAGGGGTAAATTATGAGGAGTAAATTATTTTCTTGACTTTGTATTGAGCGTGGTATAGCATGTCTCCCTTCCTTGGCGGACGGTGTCCGCTCTTTTTTTTTCAAGAAACATCAGCTGTACTTAATATTTATAGATATTATTCACCTGTACTTACTTTTTAATTTTAACTAAGATTGTTATGTCAAGTATATTATTATAGAGCAGTAGGCGCGAGAAGATGTTTGGTAAATGAGCGTTTCTGCGAATTTCCTATTTTTTTAATAATAATATTTAATTAATGATAATACGTAACGGAGTCAGGGATAAATTAAAGGAAAAAGGAGAGAGAATGAAAATATCAAGTGTTGGAATAGCAGGCACCGGCTTTTATGTCCCGGAAAAAGTATTAACCAATGCCGATCTGGAGAAGATGGTCGACACCTCGGATGAGTGGATCATTAAACGCACGGGAATTAGGGAGCGGCATATTTCTGGTCCGGAAGAGACGGTATCCTCAATGGCTGAAATCGCTTCCCGGAAGGCCCTGAAAGCGGCCGGGGTGTCCCCCCAGGATCTAGACCTGATAATTATGGGTACTTTTACTCCCGACAACCCTCTGCCCGCGGCAGCCTGCCTCCTCCAAGCCCGGCTGGGAAATGACCACGCCCCCAGCTTCGACATTTCGGCCGCCTGCTCGGCTTTCCTCTACGGCCTGGAACTTGGCCGAAAGCTCTTATCCTCCGGTGCCTACCAAAACGCTTTGATCTTAGTGTCGGAGAAGCTCTCGACGGTGGTTAACTGGGAGGATAGGGATACCTGTGTTCTTTTCGGCGACGGAGCGGGAGCAGCGGTTATAACAAATTGCGCCGAAAGAGGGCATATTCTGGACTGTTATATAGGCGCCGACGGAAGGAAGGCTCAACTGATGGAGATCCCCGCCGGGGGGAGCGCTCTCCCGATAACTCATGAAGTTCTGGATCAAAAACTTCAATATCTGAGAATGGAAGGGAGGGAGACCTTTAAATTAGCGGTCTCCTCCATGGTTTCGGCGTCTAAATTGGTCCTGGAAAGAAACGGCTACACGGCTGATGACATCACCTGGCTTATTCCTCATCAGGCTAATTTAAGAATTATGAAAGCCGTTGCCAGGGGCTTGAAACTCCCGGTGGAAAAAGTATATATCAACGTGGATCGGTTAGGCAATATGTCTGGAGCTACCATCCCCATCGCCTTGGCCGAGATGGATCAAAATACAATTTTAAAGGAAGGCGATCTCGTTTTAATGGTGGCTTTCGGAGGAGGACTTACCTGGGGAGCTTCTTTGATCAGATGGTAATCAAGGATAATTTCGGAGATATTTATGAGCAAGATAGCTTTTGTCTTCCCCGGCCAGGGATCCCAGTATGTGGGGATGGGCCGGGAGCTTATCAAGACCGAGATTGGGGAGAGATTATTCTCTCAAGCCGATGAAGTCCTGGATTTTCCCCTAAGCGATCTCTGCCTGGATGGTCCCGCGGAGGAGTTAACCCAGACATATAATACCCAACCGGCCATCCTCACCGTAAGCACGATTGTCTTCGAGATACTCAAACAGCGAGGAGTTCAGCCCCTGATGGTGGCCGGCCATAGTCTGGGGGAATACAGCGCGCTTACCGCCGCCAATGCCTTATCTTTTTCCGACGCCTTACAATTGGTAAGAATCCGCGGTCAGTTGATGTATGAAGCCACTAAAACCATTGAAGGAGGAATGGCCGCCATTATCGGACTTTCCGCTCAAGCCGTAGAAGAAATATGCCGGCAAGCAAGTTCCGCCGGGAGCGTTAAGGCGGTAAACTATAACTCTCCCGTCCAGACAGTTATTTCCGGCGAGAAAGCCGCCCTCGACAAAGCCATCGAGCTGGCCCGGAACCAGGGGGCGAAGAGAGCCGTTTCCCTGCCGGTAAGTGCCCCCTTCCACTCTTCCCTGATGGACCCGGTGGCGCATGAATTCCAACCGAAACTGGAGAGAGCAGAAATTAAGGATAGTTCAGTGCCGGTGATAGCCAACTTCACCGCCCAACCCGAAACCAAAGCGGGGGACATTCGTTGGAACCTTATCAAGCAGGTCAATGGTCCCGTGCGCTGGTCGGATTCTGTTCAGTCTATGATCCAGCAGGGGATTGACACCTTCGTTGAGGTCGGTCCGGGTAAAGTTTTGACCGGCCTGATGCGAAAAACCAATCGGGAGGTAGCCTGTATCTCGGTGGAAACCCCGAAATCCATCGAGGAGATGGTCGAAACATTAAAGTGATTTGATACAGTGTCAACCGGCTAACGTTGTTGTTGTAGGATTTCCCGCCAGAAGCCGGGTCTTTGAAAATAAACCACGGAGTACACAGAGGATAATGATCATAAGCCCATGCAATATCCGTCTCCTCCGTGTTTTCTCCGTGCCATCTGTGGATAATTAGTTGCCCGAACATTGCGAGGGCTAAGTTCTAAAAAAGGAGATTTAAAGTGGAAAATGTCAGCAGAAAAGTAAAGGATATCATCGTGGAACAGCTGGGAGTTAACCCGGATGAGATAACCCCGGAGGCTTCTTTTATCGACGATCTGGGAGCCGACTCGCTGGATACGGTTGAACTGGTAATGGCCCTGGAAGAGGGATTCGAGATTGAAGTCCCGGACGAAGACGCCGAAAAGCTCACCACGGTGGGCGGGGCGATCGATTATATTCAGAAGAACGTGAAAAAATAATTTCCAACTTGGACTCAAAAAAACAAGATAGTCATTAAATATAATTAAAATTATCGGCGAAGTCGCTAATTTTATTGCAGATTTCAAGGAGTAGTCATGAGTAAAAGAAGAGTTGTCGTAACCGGAATAGGTATTGTCTCTCCGGTTGGAAAAACGGTTAATGAATTCTGGGATTCACTATCCCATGGCAGGGGGGGCATCGGACGTTTGACGTCTTTCGATGTCTCTCCCTTTACATCTCAGATGGGGGGCGAAGTTAAGGATTTTGATCCCGGCCAATATATGAATCTCAAGAAGGCGAAAAGGATGGATCGATTCTGTCAATTGGGTGTCGCCGCCGCCAGCATGGCCCTGGACGATTCCGGCTTGGAGATGGACAAGGAAGATCTTGACCGGATTGGGGTTTTCGCGGGTTCGGGGACAGGGGGTTTAACCACCATCGAACAACAGTATAAAATTATGTTGGAAAGAGGCCCTTCCCGGGTCTCCCCTCTGCTGATACCGATGATGATTATCAATCTCCTGCCGGGACAGATAGCCATGGCCTTCGGCTTAAAAGGCCCCAATCTTTCCGTCGTCTCCGCCTGCGCGACCAGCAATCATTGTCTGGGTGAAGCGCTCTGGTGTATTCGGAACGGAAGAACCGATATCATGGTTGCCGGGGGAGCCGAAGCTTCCACCACGGAACTGGGTTTGGCCGGATTCTGCTCGATGAGAGCTCTCTCAACCCGGAACGACCAGCCGGAAAAGGCCTGTCGCCCCTTCGATAAGGAGCGGGACGGTTTTATTATCGCGGAAGGGGGAGCTATGCTGATCCTGGAAGAACTGGAACACGCCCAAAAACGGGGAGCGAAAATTTATGGGGAGATCACCGGTTATGGAGCTTCCTGCGACGCTCATCATCTGACAGCCCCGGCCCCGGGAGGGGCGGGAGCGGCTAGTTGCATGAAGATTGCCCTGGATGATGCCGGAATTTCACCCCTGGATGTTGACTATATCAATGCTCACGGGACCTCCACACCGATGAATGATAAATTCGAAACTATGGCCATCAAGACCGTCTTCGGAGATCACGCCTATAAAGTCCCGGTCAGCTCCACCAAGTCCATGACCGGACACCTCCTGGGCGCGGCGGGAGCCCTGGAAGCCGCGGCCTGCTTGCTGGCAATAAATAATCAACTTGTGCCGCCGACGATTAATTATGAAAATCCGGATCCGGAATGCGATCTCGACTACGTTCCCAACCAGGCCCGGGAAAAGAACTTGAAGATCGCCTTAAACAACTCATTCGGTTTTGGAGGCCATAATGCAACGATTATTTTAAAGAAATTTGAATAATGGTAAGTAGGAGGTGGGGGAGAGATACAAGAAAATAAAACACTTATAGGAGTGTCATGAAGAAGGACCCAAAGGAAGTATTAAAAAATACGATCAAACGTTGTAAGGAGCGAGATATCATTATCCCTACTTATGAACAGATGGCGAATCCGGAAAAGATCCCTGCCGGAATAAAGAAGGAGCTGAAAGATATCGGTCTGTGGGATCTTCATCCCAGAAATCTCTTCCGAATAACCTGGAAGAATGAGCCGGTTCGTACCGGAGGAGGTTATGGGGGGGTTAATTATCTGGAAATACCACGTGAACTCACCGGAGTAAGGGCCCGGATCTTTATGCTGATCGGCAAGTATTTTCCCACCGGTGCCCACAAAGTGGGAGCGACATTCGGTCCTCTGGTGGAGAAAATGGTCCGGGGGGAGTTCGATCCCACCACCCAGAAGGCTCTCTGGCCCTCGACCGGGAACTATTGCCGGGGGGGAGCTTATGACGCTTATCTCCTGGCCTGTCCATCGATAGCGGTTCTCCCGGAAGGAATGTCACGGGAGCGGTTCGATTGGCTGGAAAAAGTCGGTTGCGAGATCTATGCTACTCCAGGTTGCGAGAGTAACGTGAAAGAGGTCTACGACAAGACGAAAGAACTCAAGATGAAACGGCCGGACGAGATCGTGGTTTTAAACCAGTTCGACCAGATCGGTAACGCGATCTGGCACTATGTCTGCACCGGTCGGGCGATGGAAGAGATTTATTATCAGGAGAGGAGAGGGAAAGAAAAACTCCGTGCCATCTGTCTGACTCAGGGTTCCGCGGGGACACTGGGGAGCGCCGAGTATCTAAAAGAGAAGTTCCCCGATATCAAAGTGGCGGCCTCGGAAGCTCTCCAGTGCCCGACCTTGCTCTACAACGGATACGGCGGTCACCGGATCGAAGGTATCGGAGATAAGCATGTGCCCTGGATCCATAACATCAAGACTATGGATATGGTGGTAGATATCGATGACCAGAACTGTATGGATCTGCTCCGCCTCTTTAATGAGCCCGTCGGCATGGACTATCTGAAGAAGAAAGGAGTTGACCCCAATGTGGTGGATCAGCTGAATCTGCTGGGCATCTCCTCAATTGCCAATCTGCTTGGTTGTATCAAGATGGCGAAGTACTATGAGATGAATGATGATTCAATCATAGTAACCGTAGCTACCGATTCGATGGATATGTACAAATCGCGGCAGGCGGAAGAACAGGAATTGCACGGTGACTACACCGAGATGAAAGCGATCCTGGATTTTGAAAGATCATTGATGGCCCAGTCGATTGATTGGATGAAAGAGTTGACCTACTGGGATAAGAAGCGGATGCATAACCTCAAGTACTTTACCTGGATCGAGCAGCAGGGGAAACAGCTTGAAGAGCTAAACGCTCAGTGGTATGATGATGACTACTGGACAAAACAGTTCCATGCCTACGAGGAATGGGATGAGTTAATCAAGGAGTTTAATGAAAAGACCGGGCTTATAAAGAAATACCAATAAACCGGTACCTCGTTAAGGGTAAGGTTTCAGTAAACCCCGTTGCCCCGTGCTCGTAGAGGCGACCTTCAGGTCGCCATCGTGTGGCAGCCTAAAGGCAGCCGCTACGAGAAGACGGGGTTCACTGAAAGCTTACCGTTAAGGCTTACGAGTTAAAGCTACTAAAGTTATATATCAGACCAATCCAAAGGGATTCCGTGAAAAAAATGCGCACTGACATTATAAATCCGGTGGAATGGATTCAAAACCACCCTGACCGCGATCGAATTGGAACCGAATACGTAAACCCGAGCATCCCTCCCGGCATCTCGACTATCACCAAACGGTTTCACCGACAGATTCTCGGCTACCGCGTGAGTCCGCTCAAGGGGCTCGATAACCTGGCGGCAATGTTGGGATTGGGAGGGATCTGGGTTAAGGACGAATCACAGCGCCTGGCCCTTAACTCGTTCAAGGTCCTGGGCGGATCATTCGCTATTTACCGCTATCTTCAGTCCCGCCTCGGCGTTCAGGGACGGGAGATGAGCTTAGCCGAACTTACCTCACCGGAGACAAAGGCGAAGATTGGACATTTAACCTTTGCCGCCGCCACCGATGGCAATCACGGCCGCGGCGTGGCCTGGGCCGCTCGGGAACTCGGTTGGAAGTCAATCATTTATGTTCATCAGGCAACTTCACCCGCCCGGATCAAGGCGATTGAAGACTATGGAGCGGAGGTGAAGATCATCTCCGGAACCTATGATGACGCTGTTCGCCTGGTAAATATCGATGCTGAAAAGAATGGCTGGCAGGTTATATCAGACACCTCATGGGAAGGATATGAAGAAATACCGGCATGGGTCATGCAGGGATACACGACCATGTTTGCCGAAGCCCAGGAAGAACTCTCCGGCCAGGGAATAATAAAGCCCACCCATGTCTTTGTTCAAGCCGGCGTTGGAGCGCTGGCCGCTTCTCTGGTCGGGTTCTACAAGGGGCTTTTCGGGTCGAATGCCCCTGTTTCAGCGGTAGTGGAACCGATGAAGGCTGCCTGTATCTTCAATTCGGTGAAGGCGGGGGACGGAAAACCTCACTATTTTGAGGGGGAACTCGACACCATTATGGCCGGGCTTGCCTGTGGCGACCCGAGTCCCATTGCCTGGGAGATACTACGGGACCACGCGGATTTTTTCCTGTCCTGCCCGGATTATGTCGCCGCCAAAGGGATGCGGGTCTATGGAGTGCCATTGCGGGGAGACCCTTTCATTGTCTCCGGAGAATCGGGCGCGGTAACCCTCGGAGCACTTATGTATATTATGCAGAACCCAGAACTCCGAACCTTGAAAAAACTGCTGAATCTCGGCCAGGATTCCCAGGTCCTGCTTTTGAATACCGAGGGGAATACCGATCCCTTCTATTTCCGCCAAGTAGTTTGGGAAGGATCGGATCCGGTCCCGGATAAATACCGGGCCATTTGAGAATCGACAGCCTGCTATAGGCAGCGAAGTTGTCCTCCCCCATTTCATCATGTAAATAAAAAGGGAGGCAATAAATGCCTCCCTTTTTTGCTAACTCCCCGAACAAGTCAATAGGCAGAACTTTTCGTGCGGTCTTTGTGCTGACCCCTGAACTGAGAGGGGAAAAGGTGACCAAATGTAAATCACCACGGACCTATAGGAACCCGCCCTTTCTTGCCCTTGAATGGAAAAAGATGATCGAAAGCGGGGATTATGCCTTTTAAACCACGAAGAGCACGAAGTTCACGAAGAAATTTGAAAGAACCAGAAAGAATTCTATAGTTTTCTTTGTTTTTCTTCGTGTTCTTCGTGACCTTCGTGGTGCATATTTAGTTTTTTTCGCATAAAAAGTTGAAAATATCTTTTCGATGAAGGTCTACCTCGTTACCGCAATGTCGCCGGAGGTACCGAAGTAGGCCCGGGTCATCCCCCTCATTGCCCAGAGACCAGAAGAGGGGCGGAAGATTCCGATATTGTCAAGCGAGTCGCCGGTAAAATCTCCCGTCGCCGGGCTGTCCCCGGCCTCCCCGAAGTATGTCCGGGTTATGCCCTGGACCGCCCAGAGGCCGGTGGCGGGACGGAAGACAGCGATCCCGGTCCGGAAGGGACTGCCGGAGGAGTAAACGGCGGGTACCGGCCGGTCGCCGTCCCGGCCGAAGTAGGTCCGGGTCAGCCCCCAGACCACCCAGAGGCCGGTGGACGGCCGGAAGATAGCGATCTCTTTCACCCCGTCGCCGGCGTAGTCCCCGGGGACCGGGAGATCTTCCTCCCGGCCTAAATAGATCTGGGTCAGCCCCCTGACCGCCCAGCGGCCGGAGGTTCTCCCGAAGACGGCTGGGTCGCAGGTCCCGTCACCGTCATAGTCCCCGGGCACCGGCCGATCGAAGGTAGAGCCGAAGTACACCCGAGTGACCCCCTTTATCGCCCAGAGGCCGATCACCGGGCGAAAGACGCTGACGTCGGTAGTCCCGTCCCCGTCGTAGTCCCCGCTCGCCGGGATGTCGACGGCGGAGCCGAAGTATAATCGGGTGACCCCCTTTACCGCCCACAGCCCCGTATCCGGCCGGAAGACAGCGATCTCGGAGAGGCCGTCGCCGTTGTAATCTCCCGAGTCGAGGACCACGTACTCCGGTGCGGGAGGTGCCGCCGTCAGTTTGAAGGTATCGCCGGGCGATCCCGCCACTTCGACGAAGCCACCCTCAGACACGAGGAACTCGCCGGTGTCAATGACGCTGTCCTGGGTTGGATCGCCCTCAGGAGAAAAGACTATCACCCTGCCCTCCGCTGGATCGATTGGGGCGAACATGAGTACCAGTTGCTCGTTGGCCTTCAGCCATTCGCTGTAACCTTCTTCGCCGATTGTAACGGTTTTGTCTCCCTTGCCGAGTGGCACGGCGGTATCGACTGGAGAGTAAAGCCTGTCAAAGACCCGTGCCCAGGTCCGGCCGTTGTGATCCATCAGGATGAGCTCGGTCTGGTCACGGATGAGGCTCGAGACCATCCCCGCGAAGTTCGGTGACTCGATGCGCTTTACTCCCAGAAAATCGATATACCCGGGCAGTCCCGGCGGCATTGCAGATTTGGTGATATGGTCGCTGGCAGCTCCCATGTATTCGAACGGCTTGACGTTCCGCCTGAGCCACTGCCAGCCCTCGATGTCTATTTTGAGTGTCTGCGGTTCGCTGGGCGTTGACAGCCGATCGCCGCCCACAATGTACGTCGTGTTTCTGAACAATCTTTGCATAAAAAAGTCATGCCCGGCGGCCGACATGAACCAAAATGGAAGACCGGATTCGTTCTCGAAGTGGCCATCGCGGTAAGTCAGTTGGCCCTGACCAATCACTACGCCTTTTTCGATTATCGCCACCGTGGCGGTATTCCACGCGGAATCGAACGATACCTCGAAAGATTTGGGTGGTTCGCCCGCATAAAAACCGTCGAACGCCTGGCATTTGGCCGGGAGCGGTTCCTGGCCCGGCAGTGTCTTCGGGGAGGCCTTCTCCTCCTTTACGAGATCCCTGGCCTCCAGCACGTTATCCAGGATATCGAACGCTATTGCGACCACCGATGAGCTGGCAGTTCCCGCAGCCAAAACCACGACGGAGATTCGCCTGTCCGGCACGCACAGCATCATCGAATGGTATTGATCCGTATCCCCGCCTTTACCGATAACCTTGATCCCCTGCTCTTTGTAAAAGGGGAGGTCGGTTATGTCCAGGCCCAGCCCGAATGGTTCCTCCGGATTGATCCCGGTTTCTTTCACCACGGTTTTCGCGAAAGCGGACGGCTGAGCCTTCGTCATCTCGGCGATCGACTCGTTAGACAGGACGGTCCTGCCACCCGCTGAGAGGCTGTCGGCGAACACCACAAGGTCCTCGGCCGTCGTCGAGAGCCCGCCTGCTCCCAGGGTGGAAACGACTTCCCGGGGGACTTTCTTCCCGTCCGCTTGGTAGTACCCGCCGATGTTTTGATCATCGAGCTGGCCGACACTCCTGCCCGTCCGGGAAAGAGAGAGAGGGTTGAAGATTTTGTCTGAAAGGAAGTCCATGTAATCGCTTGGGTTGTAATCGGGTCCGCTGAAACTGGCCACGATCATCTCCGCCAGGGTGAAGCCGTCGTTGCAGTAGGGCGCCGCCGCGCCCGGCGCGGCCTTCAGGTGCGAGCGGGACAAGTTCTCGAGCGTATCTTCGTAAACCGTGCTGTTGAAGTCGTAACCCATGTTATTCGCACCCGTCGTGCCCGGAAAGCCGGAAGTGTGGTTCAGCAATATCCTCACGGTGATGTCCCTGTACCGGGGGTCCGCCATCGTGAATTCGGGCAGGTATCGCGTTACGGGAGCATCCAGCTCGACCTTTCCATCCTCTACAAGGAGCATTATCGCGGTGGCGCAGAACGCCTTGCTGGTGGAGCCCATATTGAAGATTGTGCCGGCATCGACGGAAACGCTGTTCTCGCGGTCCGCCATGCCGAAACCTTCGGAGTAAACGATATTCCCGTCGACCAGTACCGCCACGCTGACACAACACGAATTACCCGAGTTGATATCCTCCCAGACCGCGGCGCGGGCAATCTCCCTGGTCTCCTGGTACATGTCTCCTCCCAAAGCTCCACCCTGGCACAATGCGAGGGGTGCAGCAAACAGCAGCACCAGCACGACGAGCGCGTTGACGAACTTCTTCGAAATCTTCATAGCATATCTCTTTTCCCCGATGAAATTTAACCGCGTTGAATTACGAAAAATAAAATCGTCGGCGACTTCGGCCCGTCCTTTCAATTGTTTTAATTTTTTCATGGATCACGCCTCAATACTGCCACCAGGCACCTGGGACCGGACCCATAATCTATCGTGTCCTGCATGGGAAGAGTCAAAACCTTCATGCCCTTTTTTTGATATTCTTTCGCGATACGGGTCTGGTGCTCAGCCACTACGATAGTATTCTCATCAATACTGAGATTGTTCGCGCCGGCAATTTCGCTCGATTTGATTTTTATTTTATCCCATTTTTCAAGCGGCTCGGGCAACTCGTTCAGGAGTGCTTCCGGACAATAAGTCAGTAATCCAGGTCTATTTAGAGTTAGAACCCAATCCAGATGAAAAAGATTTGGTTTCAGGGGGACCGTATAAACCCGGTACTCTTCTCCCAGCAGCTGTTTGAGCCAGGCGATCCCGGCCGCGCTGGAACCGTTTCCTGACATACCTACATAGACATTATGTCCATCTATCATGATATCGCCGTTTTCTATGTATAATTCATTTTTGGTGTAATGTGGTGACGGCGGGGGAGTTGCTACGTATTCGGCATTGCTGCCCATAATCAAGGGCTCTAACACGCGGCGGATCGGCCAGACGCGTTTACGCCGCATCGGCATGCGGAATGAATTAAGCAGAATAACTTTTGTGCCGATCACGCGAAAGAAATCTGCGCCGTCAAAAGGCATGTTCCCGACCTGCACATTACCCAGGAACGTTTTCTCCTCTTCATTTTTTAAGGGAAGTGTTCTGTGAACTTTTACACCATTGTCTCTTAATGTTTTTGCCAATAAATCCAAATCGTGCCGGATCCGTTTATAAATATCCGGATATGCTTTTTTTAAGGCCTTGCCCGCGTTTTCTCGTAATCCTCTCTTTCCTTCTTCCGACACCCAAACGAGAGCAGGAATATACCCTGGCTCAATACAATCGTCCACCTGGCCGATGACACATTCTCTTAACCTTCCCCATTCATTCCAAGCGCCGATAATTCTTTTCTCAGGCATTTAAAATACTCCTTTCTTTGTTTTACGCGTTAACAATCCCGTTTCAAGACAGCAGTTAAACATCTGGGCCCGGCGCCATAGGTTATGGTCATGTTGGGATCGATTTTTATAGTCCAAACTTTATATTCCGGCCCCAGATACTGCTGAAGCCATTCGATTCCCCCATCGCTCGAACCGACACCGGAATGGCCGACATAAATGTTAAAGCCACTGAAAGAAGTTTAAGAAATATAATGGCAATAGGTTAAATCTATCTCTGTACTGGAATAAAGATACTAAACAATTGGTGGCTATCAGTAAGACTTTTGCCGGCAAGATCTCGGATATTCTTGTTTGCCCCGGTTATAAGATTTATCCGAACAGAACAATCGGGATTTCATCCGGGTCAATCTTATGAGCAATAGTTCTCTCCCGAAAGATCCAGAGTTATATCCGAAGGTGGCAGGGAGTCTTTTCCGTTACATCCACCTGGACCATACTTATGTCAACATTCACACCACCTGAATAATCAACAAAGCAGATGGGCTAGTCCAGAAGGGTGTGCCCGCCGCGGACGGCACGTAGAAATTTGCCTTCATCACTATTTGCGTATAGAATTTTTCCGGTGATAAAGCTCACATACCATCCTGTGTCTTCGGGAAATTCGCTCCACACTGTAGAGGACCAATATGCCGCTCCAAAAAATTTGACTGAAAAATATGTAGTATCTATTGCAGGATCGGTTTCCCCATAATCGACGATGGACTGCAATTCTTTAATATTAGGAAGTCTCCAATCATGCAAAATCAGGGTCATGCAAAATCAGGGTCACACCCTAAATAATAAGTTTAAAGCCAAGCGATAATCTTCTTAATTCTTCCGGCTAATTTTCTATTTGTCTTTAATCTCTCCTGCATTATCTTATGGGTCTAGCTGATCTGCTCGCCGCTGACCCCCCCATTCAACCCCCATGTCTTTCATATTCATCTTTCTTAAATTTAGTCGATGACTTATCTCTAACAATACCTGGCATGCCTCACGATATATTGAGCGGCTTTTGATTATCGTCCCAGAAGTTTGCTAATCTTCCGTACTCCGCATCCTTCTCGACGCCATTGATAAATCAGTCTACGTTCTTCAGTGCTCATATGTTTGTAAGTCATTATTCCGATCTTCTTTGTTGCTACAAAGAGATTGATAGCTTCCCGTATGGGCGCTGCTTTTTCAGTTAATAGTGTTGCAATAGCCAGTAGCCTGTGGACCCTAAATCTTTCAGCGTTATAATCAAAAGCAGGACGCACCTTATCATTTGTCCACTTTTTCGACTTTTTGGAGCTTGAACGTCAAAAGGTTAGAGAACACCAGATCTGTCAGGCCGTCCGGCCTGTCGGACATTTTGTCGCGCTGGTAAAACTTCACCGAGATGGAGTGCTCGTCAAGGTCGACCGCCGCGGTATAAAGCGTCCTCAGGGGCAGGTCGTGGTGGCCTCCTTCGGAGGCTTCATCCACCCTGCCGTACGCGAGGCTCATGGCCTCTTCACCATCGGCTATAGAGAACTTGCCTTTGTGCCCCTTCACGAATTTATCCAGTCTCCTGTAGCGGTTGAAGGTATCGTAGTCGTCCTTCGCGGATTCCGGGAACTTATTGACCGTCGGGTATTCGTAGATGGAATGGTTGGTTATAACGACCGGTTCAC
>Ga0307991_1001596_pt1 | contig 15751 bp, 12 predicted proteins | sample EllFjometagen131_FD_203146 | JGI IMG/M metagenome (GOLD analysis project Ga0307991, IMG submission 203146) | Marine microbial communities from Ellis Fjord, Antarctic Ocean - #131 | ecosystem: Environmental > Aquatic > Marine > Unclassified | place: Southern Ocean | collected 2014-10-08
TGCCGCCAGGGCCGGCAGCATTCAGAAAGAGATTTCCGAACTGGATGTCCGTTTTGGCCGGGAACGATTGGAACACCGCCTTCGGATGAAGGCGATACATCCCGAGCTGGGATCAGGATATGGCATGGGATCAGGAAATGGCATGCGGCAGGGCTCCAGCGGTCATCATCAAAATGGCGGTGGAAGATATTGCCGGAATTAGTCGGGACCGCGGCATTATCAGTGAGCAGGGGAACGGGCAAACCTTGAATTTCAGAGGCCGTCCGTTTCCTTTTTTGGCAGCGATGCTTGCGGTGGCGCCAGCAGAAATATAAGGGAAATCCAATGATCATGAATGCTGTAGCGCAGGTGCTTTTATGAATTTCATATTATTATGCGCCGGTTTTTAAAATGATGCGTGCGTCCACAATGCTCAATCCTTTTTCATGAACAATGACGGGATTTAGATCCATTTCTTTGATATCCGGGTAGGCTTCGATAAGTTCGGAGCACAGGAGCAAAAGGTCGATGAGCGCTTTTTTATCGTAACCGGCATTACCCCTGATACCTTTGAGAATCGGAAACGATTTGGTCTCCTCAATCATTTTCTCCGCCCCTTCAGGCGATATGGGCAAAACTCTGAATGCCACATCTTTTAATATTTCCACCATGATACCGCCCATCCCGTACATGATAACCGGCCCGAACTGGTCGTCAATTTTTGTTCCGATGATTACCTCCACCCCTTTTAGGGCCATGGGTGACACCAGAACGCCGTGAATATCAGCTTTGGGGTAAAACGCCTTTGCACTGCTGATAATTTCATTAAACGCATTTCTAACCTGGCGCTCTGTTTTAAGTTTTATCCGCACACCACCGGCATCGCTTTTATGGAGAATATCCGGTGAGACGATTTTCAGGACCACTTCACCGGGAATCTGTTCTGCAATCCGCGCGGCTTCATCTTCAGTGGTCACCAGAAGGTCATTGGATACCGGGGCATTGTGGAGGCTTAATAATTTTTTGGCTTCAATCTCAAGAAGTGCAGGTCTCCCTTTTTTTTTCGCTGTTTCAATAATCTTCATGCCTTCAGGTAGGACACTTTTGCCCCAGTCAAAGACAAAGTCCACCTTTTCATGATAGGATGACAGGTAATTTCCATATTCGGCCAAAACACCCATGCATTTGCAGGCCACATCCAAAGAGTCGTAAACTGGAATATTATAGTATCTGAGCAGATCCAGGGAGTGCGGTTTTTCAGAAGCGAAAAGGCTGTGGACCACGATCGGTTTTTTGATTTTTTTTACCATTTTCCCCATCTGATGCGCGGCATCTTCTTCCATCAGGGACAGGCTTTCGGCAAACCGAATCCCATAACCGCCGAACAATCCCACCAGAAGCAGGCCGCCGATGTTGGGATCTTCCAGCATAATCCGGGCGCAGTCGGCGAAAAGAGAGGGGTCGGCATCTGTACCGCCGGCCACATCTACGGGGTTGGGGACGGCTGCGGCAGAGGGAAGAATGGCCCTTAATCGTTTTTGTGTTTTTTCCGAAAATCGGGGAATGTTGACGCCCAGATCGGTGAGCAGGTCGGCGGCAATGGTGGCATGACCTCCGCCGTCTGCAAGAATCGCAATATTATTGTTTTTTATCGCCGGCAGGCTTGCCAGCGCTTCGGCAGCAGGGAACAGTTCGCTTGAGTTTTCAATAAAAATGATTCCGGCCCTCTGCAGTGCCCCCTTGGCCACCTCGGACATGCCGGCCAGTGCGCCTGTGTGGGATCCGGCAGACTGTTTGCCGGTATCCGACCGGCCGCCCTTCAAAAGAATTATCGGCTTGTCGATGGTTGTTTTGTAAGCCTGTTGGAGAAATTTACGGCCCTGCCGCATGCCTTCCACATACATGAGAATGGCATGGGTGTCGGGGTCCTGCCTGAAAAATTCGAGGTATTCGTGAAATTTTATATCCGCTTCATTGCCGACCCCGATATAATAGGAAAATCCTTTACGGCTCTTGAGCTTGGCTTCCGTGATCAGCGTCAGGGCCATGTTGCCGCTTTGAGTGAGAAGAGCGATATCGCCTTTGGGCGCATCTTTCAGCCCCACCAGATTGAGATTGTCCTTTAAATTCATCATGCCGGAGGTGTTGGGGCCGATAAGCCGTATCCGGTTTTTTCGGGCTGTCTCGACGACCTGGTTTTCCAATTTTTTGTCTTCGCTGCCCAGTTCCCCGAAGCCGCCGGCAATAACCACAGCCCCATGCACCCCTTTTTTACCGCAGTCATCAAGGATGGCAGGGATTGTTTTTGCCGGGGTTGTGATCAGGACCATATCTACCGGGCCGTCTATTTCAGAGACTTTGTCGTGGCATTTAAGACCCATAATGCTCTTTTCTTTTGGGTTGACCGGGTATATTTTCCTTTCAAACTTTTCATCCAGAAGGATTCGGATGGCCTGGTATCCACGTTTGGTTTCATTTTTAGAGGCACCCACGATGGCAAGGGATTCAGCGTTTAAAATTTTTGCCAGCGTCATAATCAATCTCCGGTTTTAAAATTGATGTGTCGGTGTTATTTTTTGCGATCTTCAAAATCTTTCAGGGAATTCTGCCGCTCTTTTGTGGACACGCAGGCCAGGCAGGCTTCCACCTCGTAATCCATCAAAGCCTCCATGCTTACCTCGCCGGCAGCCATCAGAAGCCCTTTTTTGATTATCTGGATGGAAAATGCTGAATTTTCAGCGATTTTTTCCGCCAACGCCCGGGCTTTGTCCATGAGGGACTCAAGGGGGACGCTGTGATTGACAAGACCGATCCTTTCAGCCTCTTTACCGGTGATATACTCACCGGTGAACAGCAGTTCTCTTGCTTTGGCCGGACCGATCAGATCCTGCACCAGGCGCATGGCCCCGCCCGTCACTGAGGAAGTAACTTTTGCCTCAGGCGATCCGATCTTGGCATCATCAGCGGCAAGTCGGATATCACAGGCAAGCGCCAGCTCGTACCCCGACCCCAGGGCATAGCCGTTGATGGCGGCAATGGTCGGTTTTTCAAATCGAATCAGTTTGCGTGACGCCTCCTGGAGTTTCATCAGGTAGTCGCGATAGTCCTCGATACTCCGGGTTTTGGATTCCTTCAAATCAGCCCCGGTAGAAAAAGCCCTTCCTTCACCTGTGACAATCAGTGCTTTAATGGCCGGATCGCTTTTTACATCATTCAGGGCTGTCTGAAAGTCGAGCCACAATTGTTTGTTCATGGCATTTAAAACTTCTGGCCGATTGAGTTTAATGACGGCGATGTTATTCTGTTTTTTATAAATAATACATTGAAAATCCATGGAGTCCTCTTCCAGTATGTTTAGTTGCTGATTTTATTATCAAGTTTTCGGGTTGGCCGTTTCCGGGCGGATGTCTGACAATTCGGAATTGTATCAGTGTACTCAACCATATAGTCAATAGCTATTTATATGCTAAGAATCAATGGGGGCCGGTCATTGTGCAACATTGATTTTGACAGAAGAATTGATCGGGCTATTATAATATATGCAATGAAAAGGTCAGGTGTTTGCCGCTTCTCAGCATCCGGCACGGTATCCACGTCGATTTTGGATGAAAAACCGCGCATCAGGGAAAGTGTGGAAGCGTTGAAACGGGCAGGCATCAAGATTGCAAAAAAAGTTTCCGACAAGGGACGGTTTGCGGTTGAAAGAAAAAACTTTACACAGCAAGTCCCCTTGCTGTAATAACAGGTTTAAAATAATGATAAAATATTATGAATACCGGAACCAGTTAACGACGAATTCAAGGAAAATACCATGCACAAACTTCTGACCGACAACCCCGGTCAAAAAATGCTGCTGCTTGGCAACGAAGCTATTGCCCGAGGCGCCGTGGAGGCGGGTGTTGCATTTGCCAGCACGTATCCGGGAACCCCTTCTTCCGAAATTTCGCTGAATCTTTTTCAGATATCCAAAGAAAGCGATCTTTATTTTGAATACAGCACCAATGAAAAGGTGGCCCTTGAAGTTGCGGCGGCAGCAGCTAACTCGGGGGTGCGCAGCATGTGCATGATGAAGCATGTGGGCGTCAATGTGGCCGCAGACGTCCTCATGACCCTGGCGTATCTGGGTACCCGGGCCGGCCTGGTGATCCTGACGGCGGATGATCCGTTTATGTTTTCCAGCCAGAATGAACAGGATAATCGCTACTACGGCAAGCTGTCGGGACTTCCGATGATCGAGCCCTCTTCGGTGGCCGAGGCGGGCGCCATGATGGCCGAGGTATTTGACCTGTCCGAAAAACTGGGCGAACCGGTGATTTTCAGAACCACCACACGGGTCAACCATTCCACTGCCGTCATGGAACTGGGACAGCTCAAAAAGCGTGTCACCGGTGGGCATTTTAAAAAGGACCCGTTTAATTATGTCTGTGTCCCAGCAGTTTCCCGAAAACTGCATGCCAGGCTCTTGGACAATATGGCCCGGGCTGAAAAAATAGCCGATATCTCCGCCTATAATTTTATTGAAGGCGACGGCAATTGGGGTGTGATCTGCAATGGCGTCAGTTACGCCTATGCCGGTGATGCCGTCAAGGATCTGAACCTTGAAGCAAAGATCCGGATACTTCGCATCGGTTTTTCCCATCCCATGCCCGGCTCTTTGATCAAGGGATTTTTAAAAGCGTGCGAAAAGGTGCTGGTGATTGAAGAGGGCGAGCCTTATATGGAAGAAGCGGTCAAGGCCATGGCCCAGGAGGAGAAACTGACCTTGACCATCAGGGGCAAGGATAAGGCCCTGTTTTCAAGGCTTTATGAATTTGATCCGGCCATGGTGCGCCGATGCATAGCTGTTTTTTTCAATGTCCCCCATACCCCGGCTAAGGCCCTTGATCTTTCAAAAGCACCCGAGGTGCCTATGCGGCCCCCCAACCTGTGTGCCGGATGTTCCCACCGGGCCGTATACTATGCCGTCAAAAAAGCCACCGAGGGCATGGACACCGTTTATCCTTCCGATATCGGCTGTTATACCCTGGGGTTTTTGCCGCCGCTTTCCATGGCTGACTTTGTCGTCTGCATGGGGGCTTCCGTGGGGACGGCTTGCGGATTTTCAAAGGTGACCGACCAGAAAGTAATTGCCTTTATCGGTGATTCGACTTTTTTTCATTCGGGTATTGCCGGGTTGACCAGCGCGGTTTTCAATAGCCATAATTTTACCCTGGTGATCCTGGATAACCGGACCACGGCCATGACCGGGCACCAGCCCAACCCAGGCGTGGACATGCAGGAATTGAACCTTGACGGATACGGTCATGTGGACATAGAAGCACTGGTCAGGGCCCTGGGCGTACCCCATGTTTCGGTGATCAAGCCGTATAACATCAAGAAAAGCATTCGCCGGATCAAGGAAGCCGTTGATTTCAAGGGCGTTTCGGTAATTATTGCCAGGGAAAAATGTGTGCTCTATGCCAAGAGCCTCAAACAACTGACGGGCAAGGCCTTTTATGTCAGCGATAAATGTAAAAACCACCGCAATTGCCTCAACGATCTGGGGTGCCCGGCTTTTTACCTCAAGGGGGAAAAAGTCATGATCGATGCGGACCTATGTACTGGGTGCGCCGTATGTGCCCAGGTCTGCCCGGAACATGCAATTTTGCCCATAAAGGACTGATCATATAAGTGAAAATTGAATAGTGAGAATTGAATAATTAAGGTATTCTATCGATTTTATATATGAAAATGATGAGACATACGTTTTCAATTCTCACTATTCAACTCAATTTCGGCTTGTCCGGATCAAGTGTTATTAATAGTAACCAGTAGCGGATAAACAAACTATGAATATAAAACGACTGATCATTGTAGCGGTAGGTGGCCAGGGGAACCTGTTGGCATCCAAGGTCCTGGGGGAGGCGGCCCTTCTGGCTGATGTGCCTGTGCGGATGAGTGAAATTCACGGGATGGCTCAGCGGGGCGGCGTGGTGGAATCGGCCCTGGTGTTCGGTGATGCCGGTAGTACCATTATTTCCGATGGTGAGGCAGATGTTCTGGTGGGGTTTGAACCCTCGGAAACTTTAAGGGCCTTAAACAAGTGCAATCCTCAATCGGTGGTCATTACAAACCTTTCTCCCCTGCCGCCTTTTACCGTGACCATCGGCAAGGGAACCTATCCTCATCTGGGTACGCTGCAGGATTTTATCAGGGCCAAAACCGCCCGGCTCATTGCCTTTGACGCCGTGGCCGCAGCAAGAAGGGCCGGTAATGTCATGGCTGTCAATATGGTCCTTTTAGGTTCCCTGATCCAGACCGGTATTCTGCCGTTTTCACAAGAAAATATCCGGCAGGCCATTAAGACCCGCACTAAAAAAGCTTTTGTTAAGACCAATCTGTACGCCTTTGATCTGGGCTTTGCCGCGGCAGTCGAAAGTTAAAAGACAGTTTACGGGTTGCCGGTACTGACCATTCAACCCAATCAGCAATCATCAACTGTTTAATCATTTATCGAAGTCTGCAACCAAAGAACCCTTGGATAGTACCATGCTGCAGGAACTTTCCATAAGAAATTTTGCGATCATTGATGACCTGCACATTTCCTTTCAGGCGGGCCTCACCGTCCTTAGCGGGGAGACCGGTGCCGGCAAATCGATCATTATCAATGCCGTCAACCTGTTGCTGGGCAGCCGAGCCACTGCCCGGCTCATCCGTACCGGTGCCGATTTCGCCGAGTTGGAGGCTTTGTTTGACATTTCAGCCGACAGCCTAGCGGCCACACTGATGATCGAAAACGGGTATGATCCTTTAGAAGGCCTGCTGATCCGTCGCATCATATCCCGCAGTGATCGTCATAAAATTTTTATAAACGGCCGCCTGGCCACCATGGCTATTCTCGGTGCAGTTACCGAGAGCCTGGCCAGCATATCTGGGCAGCACGCCCATCAGGGGCTTTTAAGAGAGGATCTGCATCTTACGATTTTAGATCAGTTCGGGGGGCTGGCACCTCTGAAAGACAGCGTGCGGCATGCATATCAGGCCATTGTGCCGATGATCCGGCATCTAAAGGAACTGCAGGCGGTTCGGGATCGCCAGGATGAGCAGCGGGACCTTCTGGCATATCAGAAAAAGGAAATAACCGATGCTGGGGTCACGCCGGGTGAAGATGAAGCGCTGGAACGGGAACGGGTCATTTTAAGAAACGGTGAGACCCTTTATCAGGACATCTACGGAAGCCTTGAAGTTCTGTATGACCGTCAGGGGGCAGTGGCCGAGCAGCTCGGGGAGGTGGAAACACGCCTTAGAAAAGCTGAAATGATCGATTCTAACCTGGCCATGCAGCGAAAAGATGCCGCTGATTTAAAATTCCGCATTGAAGATATGGCTGCGGACCTGAGAGCCTATTTGAAAAATATTCAGACAGATGACAGGCAACTGGAGGTAGTGGAGGCGCGCCTTGATGCGCTGATGCGGTTAAAACGAAAATACGGCGGCAGTCTGGAAGCCGTGGCCTCCCGGCTTGAATCAATTAATCAGGAGCTTGAAAGTATCGAGAATATCACTGATCGTATTGCCGCGGCCCGGGACAATGCGACCCTGCAGCATGATAAACTGGCATCTTTGGCCCTGTCCTTGTCTGATAAGCGGGGTAAGGCGGCCCTGGCCCTGGCTGGCAAGGTGGAAAAAGAACTGTCTTCACTTTGTATGGCCAAAACAGTGTTCAAGATCGAGGTAAGCCCTAGTGTGGTCGAAAATAGTACCGACCCTTTTCTTACCGTTGAAGGGCATTGTATCACCGAAAACGGTCTGGACCGGGCCGCTTTTATGATTGCCCCGAATGTGGGTGAAGCGATAAAACCCCTTTCAGCCATTGCATCCGGCGGTGAATTGTCCAGGGTGGTACTGGCCTTAAAGGCATTGCTGGCAAAAAACGATTTTGTGGAAACGATTGTTTTCGACGAAGTGGATGCCGGTATCGGCGGCGGGGTAGCTGAAATCGTCGGCCATAAATTGTCAAGTCTGGCCCGCCATCATCAGATTATCTGCATTACCCATCTGCCCCAGATCGCCCGGTTCGGCGATCATCATTTCAGGATTTCCAAGGATATCGTCTCCGGCCGGACCCGTACTCGTATCGAACCCCTGGACGATAATGCCCGGGTCGATGAAATCGCAAGAATGCTGGGCGGCATGCATATTACCGCCAAAACCCTTGCCCATGCCCGCGAAATGGTCGAAGGGCACCGGGGGCCACCGTGAATCCGTACAGCATTCCGCCGCTTTTAACCCTGGCCTGTTTTTTTAGTTTAGGCGTGCTGTCCATTCTGCGCAGCAGTCGCACCCGGGTCAATATTCTTTTTTGGCTGCTTTGTCTGCTGGGCTGCTTTCTCTATATCGATATCATCCTGATTTTTAATGTGAAATCCGCATCAACCGCTCTTTTGATTAGCCGTATCGATCATTTTTTCATCGTTTATACCATCCCGGTATATATCCATTTTTTTCATGCTTATCTGGGTATTGAAAAACGTACCTGGTTGATTCGAATCGCCTACGGCTATGCCTTTATATTGATGTGCTTTACCCTGACGCCACTGGTGATCGAATCCATGCAGCCGCATTATTTCGGTTATTTCGGCAAAGGCGGGATGCTTTATCCGTTCATCAGCGGCGGGGCCGGATTTGCTACGTTTTATAGCCTGGCGCAGATATATCTCGCCATGGGAAGGGCTGAAAACAACGCTCGGAAAAATCAGTTAAAATATGTTTTTGTCGGTTTCGGCGGCATGGGGCTCATGAGCAGTATCAATGTTTTGCCGCTACTGGGATATGCTGTATATCCACCCGGTAATTTAAGCTTTCTGCCCCTGATCGTTTTTGCCTTTGGTATTTTCCGGCACGATCTTCTGGATATGGGCATTCTGCTCAGGAAAAGCCTGCTCTATTCCATACTCACCGTGTCCCTGACGCTGGTGTATACCCTGATCATCATTGCGGCCGAGATTATCTTAAAGCGCCATGACATAGCCGATTCCATCTGGTTTCCTATTTTATTTTTCATTTTTATCGCTGCAGTTTTCGGTCCGCTGAAAACACGGGTGCAATCGTTTATCGATCATGTTTTTGACCAGGATAAGTATAATTACCGCAAAACCATCAGACATGTCAGCCGTACCATCGTGACAATGCTGGATTATCAGCAGATTGCGCGACTGCTGCTTGATACCATTGCCCATGCCATGAAAATCGACAGCTGTGTTTTGTTTCTACCGGAGTCCCCGGAGGCCGGATTCAAGCGTTTTTCATTTCCCTTGCATTCGGATGTCTCTGAGCGGACAGAGAATTTTTACCGGGAGTCGGCTCTGGTAAAATATATTCAGGACCAGGGCCGTCCGGCGGTACGAATTCGTCTGGCCAGGGATTCGTCTGCCCCTGGTATGGAAGATGTGCTGGCGGACATGGATACCCTTGATGCCCAGATTGCCCTGCCCATGTTTTTTGAACATCGGTTGAACGGATTTATTGTCCTGGGTGAAAAAAAGAGCGGGGATATGTATTCACGCGAGGACCTGGATCTGTTGGAGACCCTGGCCGGACAAAGTGCACTGGCCATCGAGAACGCCCGTTCCTACAGGCAGATAGAGGAGTTGAATAAAAACCTGGAACGTCGGGTAACGGAAAGAACCCGGGACCTTAATCAGGCACTTAAGGAAAAGGAGCGCACCCAGGAGCAGTTGATCCAGTCGGAAAGCCTGGCCGCCATCGGTCAACTGGTGGCCGGGGCGGCCCATGAATTAAATAATCCTTTGACCAGTGTTACCAGCCTGGTCCAGGCCACCATCGAGGATCTTGAGCAGTGGAACACGACTACGCCGCCGGATGAAGATATGGTGGCGGATCTTCAGTTTGCCGATCGGGAATTGCGCAGGGCCAGGGATATCGTGTCCAGTCTTCTGGGTCTTTCAAGACAGACCCAGACCTATGCAGAGGCTGTCAACCTGAATGCGGTGGTCAAAGATGCCCTGCGGGTGCTGCACAATCAGTACAAACATCAGGACCTCGATATAAAGGAAAATTATTACAGCGATCTGCCGGATATTCAGGGCAATTTTTCCAACCTGGGCCAGGTGGCCCTGAATATTATTAAAAATGCCATTCAGGCGGTACCGCGTAAAAAAGGCCAAATCATCCTGATCACCGGCATTGACCTGTCTGAAGGAGAGGTCCTATTTGAGTGCCGGGACAATGGGCCGGGTATTACACAGGATATTCGTCAGGATATTTTTAAGCCATTTTTTACCACCAAGCCGGTGGGAAAAGGCACGGGCCTTGGCTTGTATATTTGCCATGAAATTATTTCAAAGCACGGCGGCAGCATCACCCTTGAAAAAACTGCAGGGCAGGGGGGTTGCTTTCTTGTGCGACTGCCGATAGCAAACCAAGGCGATCAAATCGAACAATTAAGCAGGACGAGACAATATAGTGAAAAATGACAGTTCGTTTACAGCATACATCGCCATGATGGGAGCAGTCATCATGTGGGGAATATCTTTTGTGGCCACCAAGGTGGCCCTTGAAAGTTTTCCCACATTTACACTGGTTTTTTTTCGTTTCGGCGCGGCATCATGCTGTTTGCTAATGTTGATCGCGCGGCGGGGAGTACCCCGGTTTTCCAGAAAAGATCACGGTAAAATATTTCTGATGGCCTTGTTTGAACCCGGTCTTTATTTTATTTTTGAAACCATCGGATTGCAGTATACCTCCGCTGCCAAAACATCCCTGATGATCGCCACCATACCGGTTGCGGTCATGGTGCTGGCGGCTCTTTTCCTTGGCGAGCGGACCGGTCCGGCCGGTATAATGGGTATTTTGCTTTCGCTGGTGGGTATCATGGTACTGGTGGTGGGTGACCCGAACTTCGACTTAACCTTCGGCGGGTCCATGGCCGGAGATATGCTCATTGCCGGAGCCGTGATTTCCTGCGCCTTTTATATGGTCATTGCCCGTAATATGGGGCAGAGCCATTCGCCCCTGGAGATCACCATGATGCAGATTATTTATGGTGCTGTTTTTTTTGCACCGTTGTTTTTATGGGAACTGTCGTCCATAGAATGGGCCGCCATCAGTGGTCGCTCGACTGCGGCCTTGGTGTACCTGGCTTTTTTTGCCACCCTTGCCGCCTTTCTCTGTAACAATTACGCCCTTTCCAGGATACCGGCATCCCAGGCTTCCGTCTTTATCAACGGTATTCCGGTAGTGACTGTATTGAGCGCCTGGTTTCTGCTGGGTGAAGTTTTGACCGGCCTGCAGCTTGCCGGGGGTGTGCTGGTTCTGCTGGCTGTTTTTTTAACCAATCTGCCGGCACTGCCGGCGTCCGATTAACAAAAAAATATATGATTTTTGCCGATCGTCTGAAACAAAAACAGTGGCATTGTATACTTGAGCTTTTGTTCGTTAAATTCAATTATGGTCATTAAAAAAATGAAAATAGCTTACTTCTATCTTGCCATAGCGATCATTACGGAAGTGATTGCCACAAATGCGTTAAAAGCTTCTGAAGAATTTACAAAAATCATACCCAGTATAGTCGTCGTGGCAGGGTATGGTGTGACGTTTTACTGCATGACGCTTTTATTGCGGACGCTTCCAATCGGGATCATGTATGCCCTGTGGTCCGGCCTGGGCATTGTCCTGATAACGATTATCGGAGCGTTTATCTACAAGGAAATACCGGATGTTCCGGCTGTGATCGGGATAGGGCTGATCATTGCGGGAGTCGTTGTAATCAATGTTTTCTCTAAAGTGACTGTTCGCTGAATTTCACATAAACACCCCTGCTCCGGCTCCTGATTAGGCCCCGGTACTTGGCCTTGATGATAATTTTCCGGATCTGTTCCTTCTCAATGCCTGTTTTAATTTTTATCTGGGCGACGGTGACGCCCCGCCTGCTTCTCCGGACGATGCCCACCACCATGTCAAAGGGCGATTTGACTTTTATTGCCGGCCCTGTTTTTTTCGTTATTTTGGGTTTACCGGGCTTTGGGAAAATAGTTTTTGCCGCTTGCTTTTTAATACTTTTTGGGGGCTGCGGTTTTTTCGGTTTTGTAATCCTTTTGACCGTTTTTATTTTTTTTCGGCCCGAATCTGCAGGCCCTTCCATATCAATACCAAATAGATCCGAAAGATCGGAATCGGCAATGACTCTTTTTGTTTTCTTTTTGGTCTTTTCAAGCAATTTGCGGGTGCTCTCTTTTACCGCTCCAGTAACCAGGTCATCGATTCTGGCTTTTCTCAGTTTAAAAAATAGCCCCGGGTTTTCATCCAGCCGGGCGCCGATGCCATACAGGACCGCGGCCACATGTTTGCACATATAGGCCCAGTCCGGACAACTGCATGAAAATTCGATTTCTTCGGGTGAGGGAAACAAACCGGAGCCCTGGGCCATGAAGGTGTCGGCCAGAACCCTGGGGAATTTCCCAGCCAGAAGTTCCTGCAGGGAATCAAGTTTGTCCGTGCAGGCGGCCTTGATTGCCGGCCAGTTTTTTGGATTCACCGGTTTTATGGAAATGCTGACCAAATAGGGTTTTGATCCTGAGCCCTGAACCAGGGCTTTGACTTTGCCTGAACCGATTTGGAGATCCAGCACGGCCCCATGGCGGACATAACTTCGTCCCCGGCCGATGCGGTTGCTGTAATCCGCATACCGTTCGAGGTTGAGATTCCATGATTTGCCCCACCATGTCTTTGCAATGGTTTGCCCTTCGATTGTCACCGGTTTGATATCGGGATTTTTCTTTTTGAGCTGTTTTAATTTTCTTTTCGCTTTTGCTTTTTTTTCCGCGACGGTCACATACCGCGGGAAGCCCCAATATCCCATAGGTCACCTCTTTCTCTGTTTTGAAACCGTGAACCGATAACGGTAAACCGTGAACCGTTACTTTTCTGTTTATAATGTCAATCGAAAAAGGTCCAGTAGTTCATCATTTTTCATTTCCGTGATCCATGCCTGGCCGGTACCGGCGATCACATCCTCGGACAATCTGGACTTTTCCTCGAGCATTTTGTCGATCTTTTCTTCCACAGTGCCCCGGGTCAGGAACTTATGAACGAGCACATTTTTTTTCTGCCCGATCCTGAATGCCCGGTCTGTGGCCTGATTCTCAACGGCGGGGTTCCACCACCGGTCAAAATGAATCACATGGTTTGCCTCGGTCAGATTCAACCCGACACCGCCGGCCTTTAAAGACAGCACCATGAACGGCGCATGATAATCTGTGGCCTGGAATTGTTCAATAAGTTTTTTTCTTTTACCCACGGCCACACTGCCATGCAGGACCAAGCCTTTTCGTTGAAAAATGGTCTCCAAAATATCGGAAAGAGGACTCGTCATCTCTTTAAATTGCGTAAAGACAAGGACTTTTTCTCGTTTTTCATAGATTGTTTCACAGATTTCACGAAGCCTTATAAACTTGCCGCTCTCTTTTTCTGCAAATTCTCCGGTTCCCAGATACTGATCCGGGTGGTTGCAAAGCTGCTTGAATTTCATGAGAGATGAAAGAATGATCCCTTTTCTCTGGATACCGGTAGTATCATCGATGACCGCTTTTATCCCGGCAATCAGTTTTTCATATAAAAGGACCTGCTTTTTACTGAGCGGTGCGTAGGTTTTCATCTCAACCTTGTCGGGAAGATCCGATATGACGGTTCTGTCCGTCTTCAGCCGTCTTAGAATATAGGGGCGGATGAGCCTTCGAAGCCTTGAATACCCGGATTGATCCGCATCTATATTTTTTATGAAATTTTTAAACTCTTTCATATTGCCGAGTAAACCCGGATTTAAAAAATCAAACAGGGACCAGAGGTCCGTCAGCCGGTTCTCAATAGGGGTTCCCGTCATAACGATCCGGTTGCCGGCAGTAAGTTTCTTGATTGCCCGGGTCTGCTTTGTGCCGGGGTTTTTAATGGCCTGGGCCTCGTCTAGAATAAGGTAATTCCACGAATAGGATTGAAGCCGGGCATATTTTTGAGTCAGACCATAGGTGGTGATCACAAGATCGACGGTCTCCGGGTCAAAAACATCTGTTGATTTTTTTCCAGGGGCCGCCGTGTTTTTTTTTGTATTGGATCCGGGATGGGAAATATGAAAAATAATGCCCGGGGCAAAGGTTTTGATCTCATTTATCCAGTTGGAGATAAGAGAGGCCGGAACCACCAGCAGGCTTGCCCTATGACGTTTTTTTAATCTTTTGGAATCGGACTTTATTTTGTTTAAAAAGGCCAGAACCTGGATGGTTTTACCCAGCCCCATGTCATCGGCCAGGCAGGCCCCGAATCCCAGTGAATGGAGAAAATAAAGCCAGTTCAACCCGTTTTGCTGATATTTTCTCAGCTTTCCCTTAAACCCTTTGCCCGCTTTTGCGATGGTGATCAGGTCCGGTTTGACAAGCTTGTCGATAACCGATTTCAGCCATTTCCCGTTTGTAACGCTGCTGTTTATCTCTACGGTTTGACTACCTATGAATTTTTCAGGCGTAAGCTGCAACCGCAGGGCGTCCTTCAGGCTTAACCCGTCTTGATCTATTAATTTTTTGGCTTTTTCATAGGCATCCAGGGTCTGCTTCAGTTTTTCCGGATCCACCGCCACCCACTTGTTTTTGATAAACGCGAGCCCTTCGGATTCATTTAATAACTGCCGGGCCTCCTTTCCCGAAATCTTCATATCCCCTATAAAAAGGCTGGGGTTGAAACTCAAGATGGCATCCATCCCCACAAAAGAGGGTTTTTTATCCCCCACGCTGAAATTCAACTGCGGGCCGGATGCCCTGCCTTTCCACCAGTTGGGAATCCGACATAAAATTCCGGATTCTTCATACAAGGGGATTTCTTTTAAAAATGAAAACGCTTCATTTGATGTCCAGGCCGTTGGATGAAATAACTCCCCGGTTTCACGGAGGTCGGCAATAAAAGAACTTTTTCTTGCCGCCGCATTGACCGTAGTGAGAAGTTCCAGCAGTTTGTTACTGTCTTTTCCATACTCTTCCAGGGCGTGTTTCAGCGGAAGATGTCTGGATTTCCCCTGATCGTTCAAACGGGTGGAATAGGTTGCCATAAAGGCAAAAGGATACTCATCGCTCTTATTCTCCACAAGGTGAAAAAATACCCGGCCCACAAGCTGCGCATTGGGACTGTACTCCCTGATAAATTCACTCACGGTCCCGGGGCAGGATTTTACAGCAAGGCAAAATGCCTGGTTTACGCCTGACCAGACAGTTTCGAGCAATTCTATGCCCAGGTATTCAGAACCGGTCATCAACGGGGCCTGTTCCAGGTATCGCTGCTGTTCATCTTTGCTGATGGCAATATTGACGTTATGACGAATCGTCTCCAGGTCAGGGGTTTTGCAGAGTTTTTCGACAAATTTTCCGGTAAAATCCCTCCAGTAGGTAAGAGAAGCGGAGAGCGGGACCTGTTGATCGCAAAATCCTAGAAACAAAAGCCACGATTCAACATCATCCGTAAAACGTCTGTATATTTCTTTTTGTAACAGATGGCTGCTTCTGTTGACCGAATTTTGCGTATCCGCCCATTCAAGCTGCAGGGACCCGCCGGGCATTATTACAACATTTAGCTCTTTGCTTTTCATTTAAAAATTGTTCCGGCTGTAATTTTGGCTGCTTTCAGGATATTTGGTTATCTACCAGCAGTTCCCGTTTATTACCTTGTCAATTATTTTTTGCCATATATGGAATATGATGTTAATATTATCATAGCATATTGTGATATATACCAT
>Ga0307991_1001597_pt1 | contig 15747 bp, 15 predicted proteins | sample EllFjometagen131_FD_203146 | JGI IMG/M metagenome (GOLD analysis project Ga0307991, IMG submission 203146) | Marine microbial communities from Ellis Fjord, Antarctic Ocean - #131 | ecosystem: Environmental > Aquatic > Marine > Unclassified | place: Southern Ocean | collected 2014-10-08
AAGATAAAATAAAAATCAAAACGTGTCAAGTGATGTTTGGGTAAAGCGTTTTTGGCCACAAACCGGTACACTTAGGGTCTGAAAATCATAAATCTCCCGGTATTGATTATGATCTTTTAAATACCCCGTCTACTTGCGGCGGGGAACTTCATTTGAAGGTTGTAATTTTATGATAAATACTGTAATTTAGCCATTATTATAAACCGTTAAGGAGAAAAATATGAAAATTTTGGACAGACAGACAAAATACTATGACATTGTCGGTGATAATCTCGAGATGCTGAAGATTAATATCGAGCCGCAGTTCAAGGTGTTTGCCGAGGCCGGCAAGATGATCTACACCCGGGGAAATGTTGTCATGGAAAGCCGGATGCCCGAAAAAGAGGGCACGGGATTGCTGGGCAAGGTCATGGGTGCCGGTAAGAGGGCGCTGGCCGGAGAATCTTTGCTTTTCACCTATTACGAAGGGAACGGGCAGGCCGGTTTTGCAGGAGATTTTCCCGGAAGGATTCTGCCCATCGGACTTTCCAATCAGACCATGCTTGCCCAGAAAGATGCATTTATTGCGGCCATCGGTGAGATTGACATTTCCATTGCCATGCAAAAAAAAATCGGCGGGGCTCTTTTTGGCGGAGAAGGCCTGATTGTGGAAAAAATAACCGGAGACGGAGTTGTGTTCATCCATGCCGGTGGCGATCTGGTGACCTTTGAGCTGGATGCCGGTGAATCCATGAAGATCGATACCGGCTCTGTGGTGGCCTGGGAAGACAGTGTGAGTTATGACGTCCAGATGGCCGGCAGTGTCAAATCGGCTATTTTCGGCGGAGAAGGCATTTTTCTCACCACTCTCACGGGTCCGGGGACCATTGTGATCCAAACTATGACGCTTTCAAAACTTCGTCGTCAAGTCGGGTTTTCAGCCGGTAAATCAGAATCCGGCGGGATCGGATCCATGGCAAAAACGCTGGGTGGTGCCGGTGCTGCGATGGGAGCCGGCGGTATACTCGGCAGTTTGTTTGGCAAGGATGACGATTAAAAGGGGCGTTTAACGATTGTCTGCCCGGAAATGGTCTTTTTACCCTGCCTCATCGTGATGCGCAAAAATAATCATCAGAATATCAAGCATATGTCTGCGGTTATTTTTGTGCATGCCCTGATCTTGATCAAAAGCCCTCATCTCCGGATGGACAATAGCCATGGCCGGTAAGACAGAAATCTCCGGAGATTTTTATGGATGGGAACCGGACAACAAAAAAAATCAGGGTGTTGATTGCCGATGATGATCCGGTTATCCAGGCCCTTGTTAAACGTATTCTGCAAAAGGCCGGGTATGATGTCGTGATAGCTGAGAACGGACTGAGGGCCGTTGAACTGATGACGGATCGAATCGATGCAGTGCTGCTCGACCTTCATATGCCGGAAATGGATGGCTTGGCATGTCTGCGTATCATCAGCCGTAAATATAAAGGTCTGCCCCCCATCATGCTTACGGCCAGTGATGATGTTTCCAATGCCGTTGAAGCCATGAGATACGGCGCGTTCGACTATATCACCAAGCCGTTTAACCCCAAACAGGTTTTAGCCCTGGTGAAAAAATCCAGCCAGGCCTATGAACAGGCCAAGCGATTGCGAAAAGTCGAAGCAGAACTGATCCGGGCACGTGAACATGAATTTTTTGTGGCCTCTGAAATTCAGCGGACCATGCTCATGGGGCAACCCCCGGATGATTTCGAAGGGCTCGGTGTGGCCAGCCTGACCATTCCGTCCCAGCGTGTTGACGGCGATTTTTACGATTTTTTCAAACTAAATGACCACACCCTTGATCTGCTGGTGGCTGATGTCATGGGCAAGGGCCTCATGGCCGCTTTTCTGGGAGCTGCCATGAAAAGTCGGTTTTTGAGGGTCATGAATGAGCTGGAGGTGTCTTCAGGCCGGCAGGCGCAACCTTCTCCGGAACAGATCATCACGGCGGTACACGCGGGCATGATCAAACAGATGGAGGACCTGGAAACCTTTGTAACGCTTTGCTACGGACGTTTTGATCTGGAAGCCGCGCAATTTATTTTTGTGGATTGCGGTCATGTGCGGACCATCTACTACAATGCGCAGGCAAACAAGATCACTCTGCTCCAGGGCGTCAATATGCCCCTGGGATTTCCTGAAATAGATCCTTTTAAACAAATTATTCAACCCTTTAGCCCTGGTGATCTGTTTGTATTTTATTCAGACGGCCTTACTGAAGCGACAAATCATGAAGGAGAAATGTATGGTGAAAGACGCCTGACAGACCTGATTTTTAAAAATGCCGGTTTTGAAAATGAAAATCTCCTTAAAACGATACGACAGCGCATTGAAAATTTTACAGGCTCTAAGACGTTTGATGATGATTTTACCTGTGTGCTGGTCAGAATTGATCAACCCCTAAACAGGCCCCTGATAACTGCCACCGATAAACTTGAAATCAAAAATGATCTGGATGAACTGGCAAGCGTGCGGTCGTTTGTGCGTAATTTTTGTGAAACAGTTCCTGTGAATCGTTTTGGCGCCAAACCCATGGACAATCTGGAAATCGCTATAACGGAAGTTGTAACCAATATTATCCGGCATGCATATAAAAGCCAAAAAGGCAGGAAAATAGTGATAGAAGCCGAATCATATGCTGAAAAACTGGTGCTTATGGTGTATGACTGGGGCTGCGGATTTGATCCGGAAAAAGTGCCGCCACCAGAATTCGACGGTTCAAAGCACGGTGGATTCGGTGTATTTATTATCAGGGAAAGTGTGGACGAGGTGATTTATTCAAGAAATGGCGACGGTAGAAATTGTACAGGCCTCACATTATTGTTAAGAAAGGAAAAAGAAAATGGAGTTTAAGATTGAAAAAAGTGATGATATCGTTGTCGTTGGCCTTATGATTGAAGCTTTGGACGCCAGCAATGCCAAAGAATTTAAATCGGATATTGCATCGGTGCTAATAAAAAATAAAAAGGTATTGTTTGATATGAGCAATGTGAAATTTGTAGACAGCTCCGGGTGCGGAGCGCTCCTTTCCTGTCTGCGTCAGCTCAACAGTGAAAAAGGCAATCTGAAACTTATGGGCGTTGAGAAAGCAGTAAAGACCCTTTTCGAGCTTGTCAGGATGAATCGAATCATTGGAATCTATGACAATCGCAAAGAGGCCCTGGATTCATTTAAGGTAGCGGCTTTTGAGAAGTGAGACGGGTTACTGACAAGCTCTCAGATTTTACAGGATAAAAGTTAAAGCGCCAAGACATCTTGATAGACAACCCGGAAAAGGGATTTGAAAAATGCCATCGCTTACAGTTGCCGTTGTCCAGTTTGAACCTGTCTTCGGGAAAAAACAGGATAACCTGGAAAAAATTCAAAAACTTACCCGGCAGTTAAAAGCGGACATCATCGTGCTGCCTGAGCTGTGTACCAGCGGTTATTTTTTTACTTCCAGATCAGAGGTTGAAAAAATCGCCGAACTCGCCAACATCGGTCCTTCGGCCGAGTTCTTTAGAAATATGGCCGAGCGCAGTAATGCTGTTGTTATCGCCGGTTTTGCCGAACGGGATAATAACCGGTTATTTAATTCATGTCTGGTCCAGGTTCCGGGCGCGCTTCAGGCAAAAATATATCGGAAAACCCATCTGTTTTACAAGGAACGGTTTTGTTTTGACCGGGGAGATACCGGTTTTTTCGTTGTTCAGGACAAACGGCGGGACGTGCGGATCGGACCGATGATCTGCTATGACTGGCGTTTCCCGGAATCTGCCAGAGTGTTGACCCTGCTGGGCGCCGATATTATCGTGTGTCCGTCAAATCTGGTGACCGATGCATGGGGCCTTGTTATGCCGGCAAGGGCCATTGAAAACAAGGTTTATGTTGCGGTGGCCAATCGTGTTGGCAGTGAAAAAAGGGATGACCAGGAGCTGCTGTTTAAAGGAAATTCGGCGGTTTATTCGTATAACGGCCGCATACTGGTCAAAGCCGGGCCCCATACGGAAGAGATTGTGCAGGCTAAAATTTATCCTGCCAGGACAAGAGACAAGTCTTTTGACGCCCTCGACGATATCCTGATGGACCGGCAGCCCGGGCATTACCAGCGGTTGGTTGAAAGGTGAAAAGGCCAGGCGCCTCAACACTTAAAATTGTCGACTTATTTTCGTGGGAACCCTAAACCCATCCATACCAAAAATATTCAATCGGGTCCCGTATACCGATGTTCTTATTTCTTTCCTTTAATCAACATTGTTGTAGGATCCAGAAACAGCATGGTTTTTTTCGGAGCAGCCGGGGTTTTCTTAAGATTTTTAACGTAAATTACCTTATCCCGGGGCTGAAGCTGTATAATGGCATCAAACAGCTCGCTGACCGGTTTGATCCGGGGCGGTATCTCTTCCGAGTCGGTATTCTCATGCCGATGGGTACGTACCGTAAACCAGATATGCTGTTTGTTTTGAAGGGCCATGGATTTTAATTCAGTCAGGGCCTGCGCTGCATCTTCTTCAAAAGGGCAATTGTCGATTAAAATCATATGAGGGGAAAAGATGTTCTGCTCGGTAATATCGGCAAGTCTTTCCTTGAGCTTGGGGACGCTGAATCCGTCAACCTTGAAGGTCATGATTAGTCTCAGCGGCAGGATGGTTTCCCACAGCCGGTCAATCTGGTCGAGTTTGTATTGGCTGGCAATATTGCGAAATACTTCTTTATACCAGAGGCATACTTTTTCAACCGGATCATTCAGGCTGATATGAAGAACATTTTTATTTCTGAGAAGACTGTTCAACGCCAGTTGAACAACAAAGGCGGTTTTGCCGACACCGGCCCGGGCCAGCACGGCGCCAAAGCCGCCTTCCGGAAGGATGTCTTCTGTTTCATATCCCATGAGTCTCAAAGGGTTACGGAATATAAGATCTTTTTTTAGCATTTCAAAACTCCTTTCTTTCAGGTAAATAATGCATGATGACGCCGGATCAAGCGACATTTTTCTTATTTGCGGCAGCTTTTTTGACCAGTTCTTCGGAAATGCTTTGGGGTACCTTTTTGTAGCTGCTGAACTCCATGGTAAACTGAGCCTTGCCCTGGGAGGAAGAACGCAGGACCGTTGAATAGCCGAACATTTCAGCTAAGGGGACCAGTGCTTCAATGACACAGAGGGGACCTTCCTCCTGGGATCCGACAATCATGCCGCGCCGCTGATTCAGCAGCCCCATGACAACTCCCTGAAATTCGGTGGGGGTTTCCACGGCTACTTTCATAATAGGCTCACGAATCACCGATCCTGCCCTGGCATATCCTTCCAGGAAAGCCCCCCGGGCCGCGGCCTGAAAGGCCATTTCAGAAGAATCGACAGCATGGCTGGCACCGTCATTGATAACGACTTTTATGCCGGTCACCGGAAATTCCATTTTCGGCCCCTTGGCCATACATTGTTTAAAGCCTTTTTCACATGAAGAGATGTACTGCGTCGGGATAGAGCCGCCGGTCACCTTGTTTTCAAAAGAAAAATCTTCATCATCGATGGGTTCAAGGTAGCCTGCCACACGTCCGTACTGGCCTGATCCACCGGTCTGCTTTTTGTGTGTATAGTTAAATTCAGCCTTTCGGGTAATGGTCTCCCTGTAGGCCACACGCGGGTTTCCGGAGGTGACTTCCGCATTATATTCACGCAGCATGCGCTCTATATAAACTTCCAGATGAAGCTCGCCCATGCCTTCAATGATCGTTTCTTTGGTTTCTGCATCCACATAGGTCCTGAATGTCGGGTCTTCTTTGCAGAATCGGTTCAGGGCCTTGGACATGTTGACCTGGGACTTGTTGTCATTTGGTGTAATGGCCAGTGATATAACAGGATTGGGGACAAACATGGAGGTCATGCTGACATTGGTGCCCGGCGACACGAAGGTGTCGCCCGAAGCACAGTCAATTCCGAACAGGGCACCGATAAAACCGGCTGGAATCGATTCAATCTCTTCCATCTGGTTGGCGTGCATCTGTACGACCCGGCCGATTTTTATTTTTTTCCCGGTGCGGACATTGATGACGGTGTCGCCCTTATTGATGGTACCCTGGTAAACACGAATGTAGGTGAGCTGACCATACTGGCCGTCTTCCAGTTTGAACGCCAGCGCAACGGTCGGGTCATCGGTGGAACTGTTTAAGGTGACCGGTTTTTCGTTATGGTCCATATCCAGGGCAATATTTTCGACCTCGCCTGGATCGGGCAGTAACTTGTTAACGGCATCCAGAAGTGGCTGGACCCCCTTGTTTTTGTAGGCGGATCCGATAAAAACCGGTGTGAGCTGCCGGCTCAACGTGCCTTTACGAACCGCATCCATGAGCAGGTCCACGCTGACCGATTCTTCCAGGGCCGCCTCCATCAGTTCATCGGAAAACATGGACGCCGCGTCAATCAATTTTTCTCGTTTTTGGGTGGCCTGGTCCAGCAGGGCCTCTGGGATATCTTCCATTCGCAGGACCTCACCATTCTCACCGTTAAAATAAATGGCCTTCATGGTAACCAGATCAACTACACCCTGCAGGTCGGCTTCAATCCCGATGGGTATCTGCATGGCCACGGCATTATGCCCGAGTTTGTCCCGGAGCTGAGATGTGACGCGATCCGGATTGGCGCCGTTTCGGTCGCATTTGTTTATAAAGGCGATGCAGGGTACCTTGTACCGTTTCATCTGCTGGTCCACCGTAATCGACTGGGACTGGACCCCGCCCACTGAGCAGAGGACCAGGATAGCACCGTCCAGAACACGCAGCGAACGCTCTACCTCGATGGTGAAGTCAACGTGGCCGGGGGTATCGATAATATTGATTTCATGGTTTTTCCATTTGCAGGAAGTCGCAGCTGAAGCTATGGTGATGCCGCGTTCTTTTTCAAGTTCCATGGAATCCATGGTGGCACCGACACCGTCCTTACCTTTGACATCGTGGATCGCATGAATTCGCTCGGTATAAAAAAGTATTCTTTCCGTCAACGTTGTTTTACCGGAGTCGATATGCGCGCTGATACCGATGTTTCTGACGTTTTGGGTATTGATTGCCATGTTTTATTCCTCTTGCATTCAGCGTCTTCCGGAACCTGGAAACCAGGCTGTTCCCGAATGGGCACTATTTTTAGGCCTTAATTAAAGACCGGTTTTAAAATAATAAAAAAATCCTTCATTAGCTTACCGGGAAAAAGCAGGTAACCGAGTGAAGGATCGTTGTAAGCATCTTGTGGATATGTATAAAAAATAAATAATGCATATCTTAAATTTAAATGTCAATGTAAAACTGAAATATTTTGACATCTTTTACTTATCGATTTAAACTTTTAGTAAAAAGGCATGTATTTTTTTGCCTAATTCAGAACGCCGAAATTTGAAATTAGCCGTGTCCATTCAGAAATGAAGATGAAGGATATTATATGAAAATTTATTTGCCATGTCCAAATTAAAATCAATCGTATTTGAGGGCGTTGCCGCAGCCTGGCCGATCTGTCTGGGATACATTCCCCTCGGTTTTGCCTTTGGCGTGCTGGCCCAGAAGGCCGGTTTGGGCCCGGTTGAAATATTTCTAATGTCCCTGCTGGTGTTTGCCGGCAGTTCCCAGTTTATTGCCGTGTCCATGCTTGACTGCGGGGCCGCGCTGATGTCCATTATTCTAACCACTTTTACAGTGAATCTCAGACATCTGTTAATGAGCTCAGCGCTCGCGGTTTACTTTAAAAAATCGAGTCGAAAAAAGCTTTGTCTGTTTTCCTATGGTGTTACCGATGAAAGTTTCGCCGTTAATTATTCAAAGTTAAAAACCGGCAAATGGGACCTTGGGCGGTCTCTGGTATTAAATTATACAGCCAATATGACCTGGATCGTCAGTACGGTTGCCGGCGGCTTTGGCGGACAATTCATACCTGCCGGTGCATTCGGGATTGATTATGCCCTGCCCGCCATGTTTATTTGTCTGCTTGTCTTCCAGCTGAACGGCCTGAAATATCTATTTGTCGCCCTGCTTGCCGGTATTTTTGCGGTTTCTCTGTCGCTGGTACTGACCGGCAATATGTATGTTGTGATTGCATCGATGCTCGCCGCAACTTGTGGGACGGTTCTGCATCGGTTTTTTGAAAAATTATCTTCAAAAAGGACCAATGATGAGTGATGCGTATATCCTGATGGTGATCGGCATGGGGCTGGTGACCTTTATTCCCCGCTGGGCACCTTTTTTTTTCTTGTCCAACCGTAACCTCCCTGCATGGCTGGTGGAGTGGCTGGACCTGATTCCCGCTTCGATTTTGAGTGCGCTGCTATTACCGGCTCTGATTACCACCGGCGAACCGCGCAAGCTTATGCTGCTGCAGTCGGAGCTTCTGGCGGCAATTCCGACTTTTATCTTTGCCCTGAAAACCAGATCATTGGGCGGCACTGTGATCGTCGGTATGGTTATGTTTTATCTGGCCGGTAAACTGTTTTGAGATTTTTAAATCCCGGGTGAGTCCTCCATGATAGGCGCTTGATTCTCAGTTTTGTGTTTTTTTGTCAAAAAATAAATTACAATAACCAAAAAACAAATAGCACATAAATCACAATGGTCAAATGACAAATAATAAATAAATCTGCGGTTTGTAATTTCCGTTTTATTCGGTATTATAAATATGAATTGTCTGCCGCCGGGTGGGTAACCGATTTTTTAACATGGATCTTAGCCTGTTCAACCGCTTCGGCAATTTCAGGCGTTTTGGGCAGGACGGCTTCTATCATTGAAATGTACCCGCGGTCCAAAAGAGCCTGAAAAGAGGGCGCAAAATTAAGATCAAACACCCAGCTGATCTGCAGGAGCTTGAAATCATTCAAGGTTTTCATGCTTTGCAGACGAACGATTCTGCCCTGATGCAGCGCGTCAAGGGCTTCTGCCGAACATTCGGGATTGTCCGGCAGTCCCAATTCAATGGTCGTGTTGCGGCGGCCGTTTTTTTCATGATAATAGTCGGTCACCACTTTCCAGATATCGAGCTTATCGGCATCCCGCAAAAGTTTCATAAAAAAAAGCTGCCTTTGGCTTTTCCCTAAGGGAAGTGTCGCGGCATTGTGAGCGGCAACCGACCCGGCAATCAGTCGTTTTTCCGTCAGGGGAAAGGTTGACAGCAGTTTGTGTTTTATGATCTGGCGAATGCTCAACCGGGCATGGTTTTCCGAGGCCATATCATTGAATGTACCGTACACGGCATATTGTTCAAACCGTCCGATGTCATGAAAAAGCCCCATTGTTTCAGCCAACAACAAATCGTTTTCCGTCAGATTCATGGCCCGGGCAAGCATGACGATATTTTGGCATACCCTCAGCGTATGGTCGATTTTGAGATGGATGGCCCGGTTATGATCAACGTTCTTCGTCAGATACCCGCCGGTATAGTCGACAAACCAGTTTTTCAGACGGTCAAGATCCGCGGGCTTCATAGAAATTTTCTTTCGATGAGATCAGCGACCTTGGCAATATCTTCCAGTCCAAAGCGTGGAATGTCTATCCCAACTTCGGTATCGGTAACCAGGGCCAGTCGTTCTTCTAATTTCAGATCCAGGGGGACAGGGGACCTGCCGCTCCTGATAATTTCGATCTTGGGCTTGTTTTCGGTTTTATATCCTTCTGTGATCACAAGATCCATATCCTCAAAATAGGGTTTAAAATCGTCCAGGGTTGTCGGGTCGGTCTCCTTGACCATGGAAAATTTATTATTGGAGGCGATGATCACAGCGTCGGCACCGGAGCGTTTGTGCCGCCAGCTATCTTTGCCGGGCTTGTCAAAGTCAAAGTTGTGGACCGTGTGCTTGATCGTTCCGATTTTGTAACCCCGTTTTTTAAGTTCAGGGATCAGCCGTTCGATAAAGGTGGTTTTTCCGGATCCGGATTTACCGACAATGGATATGATAGGGGGCATAAGTGTCCTTTTTTTTTAAAAATTTAGAAGTTAGTATAGTATCCATCATTTATCGGTTTAAACTTTTTTATAAAATGAATGAATAAGGCAAGAAATCGATATTGGTGCTGTTTTATTTCCATCCGCTCTTTCACTCATTCAGTCACAACCGGATAATTTAAGGATTAAAAAAAATATTGTCAACTCAGCGGGAGCATATAATCCGCCAGACGGGATGATGTCTTGCGAAGATTATGGCTCAACAGCCGGGCGAGTCCCTTGAGGAGCTTGATGCCGATGGACGGGCGATTTTCAAGGATGATATCGAAGCGGTCCTTGGGCAGCAGGGCCAGAATTGATTTTGTATTGGCCTTGACCGTGGCTGAACGGGGAGAATTGTCGATTAACGCCATCTCTCCAATGGATTTCCCCCGTTTCAGGGTCGAAAGAATCGCATAACTATCCGGTCCGGATTTTTTCATCACATCCAGGGAGCCGTACACTACGAAACAGACATATTCACTGCGGTCCCATTCATGAAACAGAATTTCACCGGGTTTGATTTCAATGAATTTCATATAATCGGCAACATAGTGAAGTTCTTCAGACTCAAGGTTGCTGAAGATTGGGATATTAAGAATAAAATCAGTTAATTCCTTTGATAGCTTTCCATTTGTATTTAATTTTTTTAAATTCATTCAAGCGCCTTTCATTAAGCCTATACTGAAATTTTAATTATTGTGATTTTGTTGACATAAAAAACACGAATTTCAGAATCAAGATGCCAATGCAGTCGTGCCGGTTATTCTCTGGTTCGAATTTCAATGGAATTGGCATGGGCATCAAGTCCCTCGGTTTTTGCCAAACATATGATGTCCCGTGCATCACGATCAAAGGCCGCCTTTGAATAATGAATCAGGCTGGTTTTTTTGGTAAAATGCGACACGGAAAGCGCTGAAGAGAAGCGGGCCGTACCGGCAGTGGGTAACACATGATTAGGACCGGCAATATAGTCGCCCACTGCCTCGGGCGTGTATTTGCCTAAAAACAGGGCCCCGGCATTGCGAATTTTGCCGATATGGGCAAAGGGATTATCGACCTGTAGTTCAAGGTGCTCGGGTGCAATTTTATTGGCGATTGTCATGGCCGTGGCAATGTCCGGAACAACCAGCAGGGCACCGAAGTTTTTTAGGGACTGTCTTGCGATCTCCTGCCTGGAAAGCTTAATGATTTGTCGGTCAATGGCCTGATTGACGGTGCGGGCCGTGGACATAGAATTGGTGACCAGAATAGCAGAGGCCAGAGGGTCATGTTCAGCCTGGGAAAGCAGATCTGCTGCAAGATATTCCGAATCGGCACTCTGGTCGGCAATGATAAAGATTTCACTGGGGCCGGCAATCATATCGATGCCGACCCGGCCTGCCAAAATTTTTTTGGCCAGGGTCACATAGATGTTTCCCGGACCTGCAACGACATCGACTTTACCGATTGTATCGGTACCGTAGGCCAGGGCCGCGATGGCCCAGGCGCTGCCGATTTTATAAATCTCATCGATGCCGACCCTGGCTGCCGCGGCTAACAGGAAGGGGTTTACACTGCCCTGGCGGGTGGGCGGTGTGACCATGACCATCCGTTTGACACCGGCGATTTTGGCCGGGATTGCGCCCATCAGTACGGAGCTGACCAGGGGGGTCCGGCCGCTCCGGCCGCCGGGCACGTAAATTCCTGCCCCATCCACCGGATTCACCAGTTGCCCGAGGATGCTGCCGGATTTGTCCGTAGTGATCCATGATTTGCTTTGTTGCTGCTTGTGAAAGGAGCGGACCCGGGCAACTGCATTGTCCAGGGCATGGAGAAAATCTTTATCAACCTGCTTTGATGCCGCATCGATCTCTTCTTTGGTAACTTTTAAAGAATCGATGGTCATGCCTGGAGAATCATACCGGTTGGCATATTTGATGATGGCCGGATCCCCGTGTTTTTTGATATCTTCAAGAATGCGGGCTACCGCATTGTACTCCTTTTTTTTAAAACCTGTTTCCCGGTTTTCAATTGTTGCAATTTTTTTCTGAGCTGATTTGGAAGGGTATTTGTATATTTTCATTGGGAGAATTGTCCACTGATCAATTTGGGTTTTTGATCCTATTGGCGGTTTGGTTTTAGTGTGAAATCTATTTGCAATTTGGTGTCTGGAATTTCTTATTTGCGGCGTAGGCCTTTTCAACGACACCGATTTTTCCGGTTAAAGGTTTAGATAATTGTGTTTGGTTTGTCAATACCTGCGTTAATATGAAAAGAGAAAAAACCTGAATATTGAAACTTCCCAGTACAGGCAATCGCAATGACCTATGTCGGACAGGGGCATCGGATTTGATTTATTCGAAAGCCAAGTTTTTTTCAAAATACGGTTGACATATTCACATCTCCTTGTACTATTCGCCTATTCTGATAAAATACCCATATTACGGTGTTGTAAACGCATCCGAGTGCAGCCAAAAAAATCATGATCACTAGCGTTGAAGTGGAGGCAAAAGATGGGAGAGGATCGAATTTATAATTTTAATGCCGGGCCGGCGGCTCTGCCGCTTCCGGTTCTGGAGGAAATTCAGGGATCGTTTTTGAATTTTGCCGGATCAGGCATGTCCATAACCGAAATCAGCCACCGTTCCAGATGGTTTGATGATGTGGTTGAAGACGCCATTGCCCGCACCAGGCGACTTTTAAAACTGGATAATACTTATCAGGTTCTGTTTTTGCAGGGTGGTGCCAGTCTTCAGTTTTGCATGGTTCCGATGAATTTTCTACCCGACGATAAAATCGCCGAATATGTGGACACCGGCACATGGTCGAGCAAAGCGGTAAAAGAGGCCCGGATTTTAGGGAAAAAAGTGACTGTAGCCGCTTCATCCAAAGATCGGGATTACGCCTGTATTCCGAAAAATATCAATTTTACCGATGATGCCGCCTATGTTCACATCACATCCAACAACACCATTAAAGGCACACAATGGCGCAGTTTTCCCGATACCGGCAAAGTACCTGTCATCGCTGACATGTCCTCGGATATCATGAGCCGGCCGTTTGATCCTCAGCCCTTTGGCATGATATACGCTGGCGCCCAGAAAAATATAGGACCGGCCGGGGTCTGCATGGTGATCGTTCGCCGCGATATGCTTGCAAAAATTCCTGAGGGCCTGCCGAGCATGCTGAACTACAATACCTTTGTCGTTAAAAATTCCATGTATAATACACCGCCCTGTTTTGCCGTGTATACCCTGCAACTCGTCATGAAATGGCTGGAAGAGACCATTGGCGGACTGGGAAAAATGGAAGTCATCAACCGTAAAAAAGCCGACTTGATATACGGTCTGCTAGATTCCAGTAGCTTTTACCGGGGAACGGCGGACAAGGACAGCCGTTCCCTGATGAACGTCACGTTTCGTCTTCCCGGTGAAGGACTCGAAAAGGCATTTCTCAAAAAAGCATTGTCACAGGACTTTGGCGGACTGAAAGGGCATCGCTCGGTGGGCGGATGCCGGGCATCCATTTATAATGCCACAACTGTAAAAGCGATCGAAAGCCTGGTGGATTTTATGAAGACCTTTGAACGGGAGAATGGGTAATAGTGGGTATTCCGGAGGCTGGAAATCTGAAATTTAAAAAAACAGCGGCATGCACATAAGTGGGTCGGTTTTCTGATATTAGGCAGTAGAACCGGCGGGCAGCGGCCATATTCGCACCTTGGCTGATGTGAAAAAAGGAAACGGCCTTTTATTGAGGCCGTTTCCTTTTTAAATACAAAATCATGTCATCCGGTTTATTCGCAAAGCTCAAACAGGACCGCAGCACCCATGCCGCCGCCGATACACATGGATTCCACCCCGTACTTGACGCCGAGGTCCTGCATGTTGGTCAAAATCTGAGCGCAGAGTTTGGCACCGGTGCATCCCAGCGGGTGGCCCAGGGCAATGGCGCCGCCGTGGATATTGATACGGTCCATGTATTTCTCTATACCCAGTTCGCGGATACAGTATAGGGCCTGAGAGGCAAAGGCTTCATTGATTTCCCATACGCCGATATCGTCGATGGAAAGCCCTGCCAGTTTCAAAAGCTTGGGAATGGCATAACGCGGTCCTACGCCCATTTCATCGGCCCGGCATCCCACGGTGGTGTAATACTTCAGTTTGGCCACAGGTTTCAGGCCCAGTTCCTTGACTTTGTCTTCACACATAATGATGCTGCAGGCGGCACCGTCGGTTGTCTGGGATGAATTTCCTGCGGTAACAGACCCGCCGGCTGCAAAAACGGCCCTCAGTTTGGCCAGGCCCTCGATGGTAGTGGATTCACGGATACCGTCGTCAAAATCCTGCAGAAAGGTTTCGGATTTAAACGTACCGGCCTCCTGCTTTACAAACCGGGTGGCCGGAGTTGGAACGATTTCCTTGTATAATTTACCGGCTTTGGCCTTTGCTGCCTTCATCTGGGAATTATAGGCAAATTCATCCTGGGCCTCCCGGGTGATATTGTACCGGTTGGCCACGTTTTCGGCGGTAATCCCCATGGATGTATAAAGGTCGGGCCGATCAACGGTGTATCCGGGATGAGGTCTGGGCATGTTCCCGCCCATGGCCACCATGGTCATGGACTCCACGCCGCCGCCGATGGTGACGTCGGACCATCCGGCCATGACCCTCATGGAGGACTGGGCAATAGCTTCAAGCCCGGACGCACAGAACCGGTTGATTGTGGCGCCGGATACTTCATCCGGGAATCCGGCAATCTGAGCGCCGATGCGGCCGATATTCATCCCCTGTTCCGCTTCGGGAAAGGAGCAGCCGACCATGATGTCATCCACCTCTTTTTTATCAAGATTCGGGGTTTTTTCCATAGCGGCATTCAAGATAAAAGACAGAAGATCTTCGGGTCGGGTATCGCGAAAGGCCCCTTTATTACGTCTGCAGCCGGGTGTTCTAACTGAAGTGACAATATATGCATCTCTCATAATGCTTTCCTCCTTGGTTCTAAATAATGTATTGACTAGTTTCTCAGGGGTTTGCCCGTCTTCAACATGTGGTCCACCCTGGCAATGGTCTTTTCCTGCTTCCAAAAGTCCACAAATGCCTCTCGTTCAAGCTGCAGAATCAGCTCTTCGTCCACCATGCTATTGGCTCTCACATCGCCCCCGCTGATGACAAAGGCAATGCGTCTGCCCAGGAATACATCATATTCACTGACATATTTAGCGCTTTCCATATTGAAAAGTTCCCCGTTTACCATGCCCTGGGCTGCGTTGCCGGCCACCTTGAGCGGACGCTTTATCGGTGGTGCATACCCCTCGTCAAGCATTTTAAGGACTTCTTTTTTGGCTTCGCCGATCTGGTAATCGCGGTTGAAAACGATTCTGTCTTTGGGCCCGAGAAAACCAAAGGACCGTGCTTGGGCCCCTGACATGGATACCTTGGCCATGGCAATGGACATGAATGCCGGGAGAAAGAATTTCGTCATATCCAGGTCGGTGACGGCATCGGGAATGCTGTCGATGAGTTTTTTGTAAAGGTTCATGCACCCGCCGCCGCCGGGAAGCAGTCCTACCCCAATTTCCACAAGTCCCATGAAAAGTTCGGCATGGGCCACGATGCGATCGGCCCCGAGACAGATCTCACATCCGCCGCCCAGGGTCATGCCATAGGGCGCGGCCACTACCGGAAAAGATGCATACCGGGCCCGCTGCATACCGGCCTGGCCACCGGCCAGAAAGGCGTCCATCTGGGCATATTTTTTTTCTCTGGCCAGGGTTGCCATAAATTTAAGATCGGCTCCTGCGGAAAACGCCCCTG
>Ga0307991_1001598_pt1 | contig 15746 bp, 8 predicted proteins | sample EllFjometagen131_FD_203146 | JGI IMG/M metagenome (GOLD analysis project Ga0307991, IMG submission 203146) | Marine microbial communities from Ellis Fjord, Antarctic Ocean - #131 | ecosystem: Environmental > Aquatic > Marine > Unclassified | place: Southern Ocean | collected 2014-10-08
AATGCAACAAAATCTCCTGAGAGCAATTTTTTTTGAAAGCCCATAGTTCACCTTTTTTAATATGAACTCTTAAATTAAAGGTTTACGCTGGTAATACATAAAATAAAATGCAAATGTCAAGCCTTAAAAATGTGCCTTGATTTATTATTAGGCGTTCTTACCGGTTATAACCTGTTATATAGCCGATCAACAAATACCTGCATAAGACGATTAGCCAATAACGAGCTTATCAATTTCCATTCAGCCCATCTCGCCATTGACAACCGACAAATAGTTGCAAATGAAAGTTCTATACCGTCGGTCTTGGAAGCATACCTGCCATCTCCATAATCTCGGCTACCCTGTGCTCCCATTCTATTGCCATCAAATGCACCCCGGCAATTCCCTCCATTTCCTGCATCTCCTGCATCTGTTCACAGGCAATCTTTATGCCCTCATTGGCAACATTTCCCTTTCCCGCGCCCCTAAGGCGATTTATCGTATCTTCCGGGATGGTGATACCACTGACATTTGCAGCCATGTATCGGGCCATACCTACAGATTTAAGTGGTGTAATGCCCGCCAGAATCTTACATTTTTCATGGAGACCAAGATCAACTACCTGTTTCATAAACTCCTTAAAACGGGCCATATCATAGATACATTGGGTCTGTATAAAGTCCACGCCTGCCTCTACTTTTTTCTCCAGCCTGTGCAGCCTGTACCAGAATGGGTCGGCAAAAGGATTGCATGCAGCCCCTATAAACATCTTAAATTCACCCTCTATATCCTCACCACAGATAACCTTTTGTTCATCCCTCATTGTCTTAACCATATAGATCATCTGGATGGAATCTATATCAAATACATTTTTTGCCTCGGGATGGTTTCCAAATGATTGATGGTCACCAGATAGGCAAAGCATATTTTTTATTCCAAAGGCAGTAGCGCCAAACAGATCCGACATCATGGCTATTCTATTGCGGTCCCTGGCCACCATCTGCATATTAGGCTCAAGTCCTTCGTCTAACAATATCTTTGCTGCTGCAATCGAAGACATTCGGACAATGGCAGTCTGATTATCGGTTATGTTGACTGCATCCACATTGCCTTTCAGCATAGCAGCCTTTTTCTTGACTACCTCCGCATCCGGCCCCTTTGGAGGTCCTAATTCACCTGTAACTACAAATTCACCCTTTTCTAAAAGTCTTTCAAGATTACTTCCGGATTTCATAGCCTCATATCCTCCCTTACAATCTTCCTTGGACCGCCATCATGACTCGGTCTCCAGTCCTTGTACATTTCAACCGGTTTAATTCTATCCAATTCATCCAGCGCCTTTAGCCGTTCTACAATAAGGTGCCATGCACACTCAGTGTCTTTATTTATCTCACAGCTCCCATTGGAAGACCCTCCGCATGGGCCATTTAACAGGCTTTTTGCGCATCTTGTTACAGGGCAAATACCACCTGTCTTTTCAAGAACGCAATCACCACACCCTACACAGCGCTCTTCCCAAACACCCACTCCTATATTTGCACCCATAAAGGTGGTATTCAGCGCAGGAACTATTCGCGTTGGGCTATCAGTGATAACACGGTTAAAAAATGCAGTTGCATGTTGCACCCCTACTCCACATGCCATAGATATTACAACATCTGCAGCTTGCACTTTCTCGATAAGGACTGGATCGTCCATAAACTCGTCGTCGCATTGGCGCAAGGCCATAAATTCTTCGACCTCTACATTTTTTTTATCTTTTTTAAAGGCCAATCTCAATTGAGAGGCCAGAATCTTGACCTCCTCTTCGCCGCCAGCCATGCATATAGTAACGCAAGAGCCACAGCCCAGAACAATAATCTTGGAATAGTTCTCTACCATAGACAATATTTCAGAAAATGGCTTTCTTTCAGCGACTATCATAATTCTTCTCCCTAATTTTAATTTATGCTATTTACAATTTATCATTGCCCTAAAGGATTTGGTCCCATAGATTTAACTTTTTCAGTCATATCACTCAAAATGGCAGCAAATTTTTTTGCTCCAGGACCAGGTACAAAGTCAAATTTAACCCGCTCCCCTTCAAGACCTACCTCCTCTATCAAAGACTGCACTCTCTCAACCTTCTTGGCAGCCCTGAAATTACCCTCTTTAAAATAACACTCACCAAATTTGCATCCTATTACTACAACGCCATCTGCACCGGCTTCAAAAGCCTTCAAAATATGGAGCACCTCCACCTTACCAGTGCACAGTACCCTTATTATTCTGATATTTGAGGGAATCTGGAATCCCATTTTCCCGGCTACGTCAGCGGCTGCAAGGGCGCAATAATGGCAACAAAAAGCAACAATCTTTGGTTCAAATGCCTTCATTTTCTCTATCTCCTTCTGTTTATTATGCGAATATTGTCTCTATTTGAGGAATAACATCAATATCGGTAAAGCTCTTTAGCTCTATTGCATCATTCGGGCATGAACTCACACAGACTCCACAGGCCCTACATTCAATAGGAACAATCTCGGCTACGCCATCATCATTTATAAATGGCACGCCAAAGGGGCACACCCTCACACAGGTGAGACATGCAATGCATTTACCAGGATTAACCTCTGCATAAACATTTTGATGTATAAGTGTTTCCTTTGATAGCACTGACAGCGCCCTTATTGAGGCGGCCTTTGCCTGTGCTACGCTCTCGTCAATAGTCTTTGGTCCATGGGCGGAACCGCAGAGAAAAACTCCCTTCTTGCTGAAGTCTACCGGTGTAAAGGTCATATAGCCTTCCTCATCAAAGAAGTTGTATTCATCTAATGGGACTCCAAGCAGGTGGGAGAGAGTAGCATTATCCTCCCCTGGTATTATTGCCGTATTTAAAACTAACAAATCCGGATTTAACTCAATGCCTTGTCCGGTCTTAATGTCATTGAATCCAACGGTCAGGCCTGCATCTTGAGAGACATCTATTCCATTTTCTTCATCATATCGTATAAAAGATACACCCTGTTTTTCCGCCATTTTGTATTGGATATCATTTAGGAAATAGGTTCTTATGTCTCTATGGAGATGATGAACTTTTAGATCTGGGTTAATTTCTTTTAATTTGAGCGTATTTTTCACTGCCTGCGAACAGCACACCCTTGAGCAATAGGGTCTTTCTTCATTTCTCGAGCCAACGCAGTGGATAACAACAGCGGATTTGATATCCTTTAACGTAGGGTCATTCCGTGTTATCATACCCTCAAGTTCTAACTGGGTGACAACCATCTTATTCTGCCCATAAAGATACTCTTGCGGTTTATATTCTCTGCCGCCTGTTGCAACAATGATGGCGCCATATTTATTCTCCAATTCCCCTGATGAAGTCTTTATTCTGACTGAAAATTGTCCTATCCGTCCCCTTGCCTCCTGCATCTCTGAGTTCAAAAATACATTTATCAATGGGCTTTCATTAATATCTTTCACAAGTCCATCAATGTAATCGGAAATTTTATTACCCTTTGTATCATAGGAAATACTATTCGCATTTCCCCCTAATGCAGATGTTTTTTCAATAATATCTACAGGTATACCCTGGGATGATATGCTCAACGCAGATGCCAGTCCTGCCACACCTCCACCTAAAACAAGGCCCCTCTGCCTTACGTCCCTTGTGTAAACAGGTAAGGGTGCAAGACCTTTTACCTTGCCCACAATTCCCTTAACTTCATCCTTCATTCTTTCAGTGGCCCCAGCCTTTTCGTCTTTATTGACCCAGGCGCACAATTCACGGGCGTTTACCATTTCTACCAAAAATTTATTCAAACCGACCTGCCTAACAAGATTTTGAAATCTGGGAAGGTGGCTGCGGTAACTACAGGCAACCATAACAACCCTGTTTATTTCATTTTCCTTGATGCTTTCTTGAATCTCCTTCATTCCCTCGGAAAAACAGGCATATTGTATAATTTTAGTATCTGCAACTCCATCCAATTGACCGGCAAATTCCTCAATCTGCTTGGTGTCTACAACCTTTTTTATTATTCCGCCACACTCACATACATATACCCCTACCCTTGGAGGAATCCCCATAACATCCAATTCAGGTGGGAGGGGCTTACTCTCCTGGCCTTCCGGAACAGAATCTGAAAGCAAATCCGCCACTTCCATGGCTGCGGCCTGGGTATCCGCCACGGCTAACGGTGAGTCCTCAAGGGATTTAAAACTTCCGCCTACGGCTATTCCAGGCAGCGCCATATATGAATGTGCCGGGGGCTCTGGAAAATTCCAGTTGTTAAGAGGAATTTCAAGAGATTTGGCTAACTTAACACCATCTTGGGAAGGGATAAGACCCATTGACAGGACTACAAGGTCAAAAACCTCTTGCCCGGATTGCTCGCCCGCCTCGGAAAAATAGCTTACTGTAAGATTTTTCGTATCCGGATCCTCTGTTATTGAGGACACGTTGCCCCTTATGAAGGTTATTCCATTTTCCCTTGCCTCCCCATAGACCTTCTCGTTGGTCTTTGATATGGCCATTATATCATTATGGAAAATAGTAACATCATGTTCCGCATCCTTTACCTGTGCAGACAAGGCAGCCCGTATACTATACATACAACAAACAGAGGAGCAATATTCCAGACTATCATCGTCTGATTTTCTTGAACCTACGCACTGGATATAGGCAATCTTTTTTGCCGTTTCTCCGTTAGACGGTCTTTGAATCTCACCTTTAGTAGGCCCATATATGCTGACCATTCTTTCCATCTGAAAGTTGTCTATAACGTTGGACATTTGCCCGTAACCAAGCTTTTTTGCCTCTGATGAGGTACGGTAGGGTTCTATACCGGATGTAAGCATAATAGCGCCGACCTTGAGCTCCTGAATAGACTCTTTGCCGTCAAAACTTATGGCATCAGTAGGACATACATCTGCGCACTTTGTGCAGCTTTCCCCATTTAAGTTTAGACAGGTACCAGGATCAATGGAGGGCTTATTTGGGACAGCGCCTGCATATGGCATGCCTATTGCGTTTCTTGACCCTAAGCCGTAATTAAACTCACTTGGCACCTCAACCGGGCATTCCGGCCAGCACAGTCCGCACGTTACACACTTGATGGGGTCCACATAGCGGGGGCTTTTTTTGATAGAGGCAGTAAAGTTACCCGGCTCTCCTGCAACCTTTTGAAGCTCTGCCAGTGTTATTATCTCGATATTAGGATCGTTAACCGTTGTTAATAGTATAGGTGAAATTGCTCCAAGGGCAAAATTATTTTCAGCCGTTCTATATAATTGCACCATTTTTCCACCTATATGTGGAAGTTTTTCGATCAAATACACCTTAAATCCAAGATCAGCCAAATTCAATGCCGCATGAACTCCTCCCACTCCTGCGCCAACAACGAGTACAGATTTTATCTTTTTTCCATTATTAGTCATTTCTATAGTTCTCCTTTTATTCTGAATTTTTAATCAAAAAAGTCCACTTATAAAGGTCTATGGTAAATTCTAAACTTTATGGTCGTATCAAAAGTCTTTTTTAAAACTCGCGGATAAAAAAAGGTCCCTTAAATGCCTCGCTGAATTCCAAAAATTAGGCCCGAAACCCTTAATATAGTTTGGAATTTTTTATCCGCCTCAGGCGGATTAACGCCCGGTATTTTATGAATCTCTTCCAAAAACGATCAAAATTATGCGAAAAAAATTTTTACGAATTTCTTAAATCTATTTAAAAATAATTATCCAGGTATTGTCACAAAACCCGCTCTGGAGTACATGTTTGTATATATTTAACAGGCAAAATTAGTTTAATTTTTCGATTTAGGAGCAAAAAAAGAAATGTTAGGATATGCCTGACGTTTTTTGATGTTCTTTTATCATTTCGTATTTAATTATGTCAAGAAAGAAAAATAGCTTTTAATAAACATTGGGGGTTTGTTCTTTATGCTTAAAGGCTTTTTTATAAAAAAAGCCAATTCTACAAACTTCTGGAGTGAGTGTTGAACTGTTATGGGGTAAATAGATTTAAAGCGCAGATTAACAATATCCAGGGGGATATGAACAATCCCCCTGGAGCTTTTATTAATTTAAAATATTCCCTCAACCTTGCCTGTTTTTGTGTCTACATCTACTCTTTTGAAGGCAGGGTCTGAGCTGGTTCCAGGCATAAGACTGATTGCCCCTGCGCACGGGCAGAGGAACTTGGACCCGGAATAGATCAGCACATCACGGATAGGAAGGGTCCAGCCCTTTGGAACTCCCTTCAGGGTTGGATCATGTGTAAGGCTAAGGTGAGTCTTAACCATCATTGTAGCATACTCGTCATACTGCGGGTCGGCTTCAAGCATTTTTGCCTTTGCCTCTGCCTCTGGTGTCCAGGATACTCCGTCTGCCCCATAGACCTCTTTGGCTATCTTATCAACCCGATCTCTGAGCTTCATCTCAAGGGGATAGAGGAATTTAAAGTCCGGCTCATCCTCACATGCCTCTTTCACCACATCTGCAAATTCCAGGGCTCCATCGCCACCATCAGCCCAATGCGTGGAAAGAGCAACTCTTGCCCCGGCATCTTCTGCAGCCTTCCGGACCATAGCGATCTCGTCCTTGGTATCGGTATAGAAGCCATTGATGCATACAACAGGATTAATCCCGGATTTCTTGATAACATTAATGTGATGCACCATGTTAGCAAGGCCTTTTTCAAGAAGACCAAGGTTTTCCTTGGTATACTCGTCAGCAAGTTTAAGCCCTGCCACCACCTTGGGTCCTCCACCATGCATTTTCATGGCCCTGATAGTAGATGTAAGGACTGAAACATGGGGCTTAAGGCCGCTGAAACGGCATTTGACATTCCAGAACTTCTCAAAACCTATGTCTGCGGCAAAGCCACTTTCCGTGATATGGTAGTCAAACATCTTAAGTCCGATACGATCTGCAATAATAGAAGACTGCCCAACGGCAATATTGGCAAAAGGACCGGCATGGACCATGCATGGCTGGTGTTCAGCCGTGCTCATAAGGGTGGGGTTGATGGTGTTTCTCATCCATGCTGTCATGGCACCGCCTACTTCAAGATCACCTGTTGTTACCGGCTTTCCAGCCTTATCAAAGGCAACGGTTATGTTACCAAGTCTCTCTCTGAGGTCAGCAAGATCTCGTACAATAGAAAGAATTGCCATAAGCTCTGATCCTACAGCGATTCCAAACTTTGACTGCATGGTGAAACCGTCCATACGGCCGCCAATACCAATGATTATATTCCGAAGCGACTGAGCACAAAAATCCATTATCCATCCCATTTCAACCCTTGTAGGATCGATATCAAGGCGGCGCATTTTGGTGAGTCTTTTCAGCTGTTCATCATTGTAATTTCTTTCGTGCTGCATTCTTGCAGTCAGGGCAACCATTGCAAGGTTATGGGCATTCATGATATCATTAATATCACCGGTAAGACCCATGGAAAACTCTGTAAGCGGTATAAGGAGTGCGTTTCCTCCACCTGCGGCAGTACCCTTGATATTCATGGTAGGTCCGCCTGATGGCTGTCGGAGACATCCACCTACATTAAGGCCCCTTTTCCCCATACCTTCCATCAATCCCATGGAAGTCGTACTTTTTCCCTCACCTAAGGGTGTTGGGGTAATAGCGGTAACCTCTATGTATTTTCCATCCGGTTTATCTTTTAAACGGTCTATTATCTTTAAAAAGTCAAGTTTGCTGAGCCTTCCCATTGGAAGCATCTCATCCTTCTTAAGACCCATTTTCTCTCGCCACTCGTCCGGTGTCGGCATGTTTTTTTCAGCTGCCTCAGAAATTTGCCAATCACTCATTTCAACTGCATTATAAGCCATATATAAATCCTCCTGTAATAATTATTTGTTGTGAAACACCTTAATAAATGTCTATTGTGATTTCATAATAAAAGGATTAAACGTTGTAAGCGTTCAGGGGTTCAAAGGTTTCCCGCTTACAGCGGGATTCAAAGGTTGTGCTCTTATCACCATATGCCATTTTGTAAGCGTTTTGTACTGAAAAACCGACCGCTTCTACGTCCCCACAAATCTGGAGCATGGTACTTGACAATGATGTTAAAAAAACCGCATTTTTTACGAGCATTTCGGGGATCCGATTTTAGTCTCTTTCTTAACCCTGAATCCCGCTTTCAGCGGGAAACGTTGAACCGTGAACGGTTACTAAACATTTTTGCATGTATTAAAAAATTTAATCCCTCATTAGAAACCAAATTTTAACTAATGTTAAAATCTTAAGTCTATTTATCATAGATAATTTATCTGGTCAAGGTTAAAAAAATATGTTTTTTTAATAATAAAAATTGATAAGATAGTAAAGGGTAAAAGGCTTGTATTTGATATATATAAGCATGTACTTATAAAATATACCCTTTTTTTTTAAAAAAGGAATATCCATGAAATGCATCAGAACTTTTTTTAGCAACAGATTGGAAAACCTGGTCGAAGCGCTTAACTCTGTCATCAGCATACCTCTATCATCTCCCATGGAAAAGGAAATCATTGTTGTCCAGAGCGCCGGCATGGAGCGCTGGATATCAATGAAATTTGCACGGCGTCATGGAGTATGTGCAAACTTCAAATTTTCCTTTCCAAATACATTTGTCCAGGACATATTCCGTAAGCTGATCCCGGATATTCAAGAGCCCTCTTACTTTGACCCCACAATAATGACCTGGAGTATAATGAAACTCCTGCCATCCTTTATAAAAACGGAAGGGTTCGAAAGCATCAGTCATTACCTTGGAAAAAACAGGGGTAATCTCAAATGTTTTCAACTCGCAGAGCGGATTGCAGATACCTTTGACCAATACCTGCTTTTTCGACCGGAAATGATTTTCCGTTGGGAGAAAAACGGAGAAAAACACTGGCAGGCTGTTCTCTGGAGAGAACTAATTAAGGGAAGGGAAAAAATGCATCGTGCCGCATTAGGGAGGGCCTTTCTTAAAGAGGCCACCAAACTCCCCAGCACGATGCCTAACTTCCCTGTAAGAATTTCAGTATTTGGTATCTCGGCACTCCCGGAATTTTATTTACAACTGTTTCATGTTATTTCAAGGTTTACGGAGGTGAACCTTTTCCTCATGAATCCAAGCAGGGAGTATTGGGGTGATATTATATCTGAGCTGGGGATAGAAAAAAAGCTGCCAAGCATACGTGATCAAGATATAGATGAGCTTTATTTTGAAAAAGGAAATGGTATTCTTGCATCTATGGGCGCTCTTGGGAGGGATTTTTTTGAGGTTATAAACGAATTTGAAAGTGAAGAGCACACAATTTTTCAAGAACCCGGTGAGGATACCCTGCTTTCTTGCATACAGTCAGACATTCTGAACCTTCGGGACAGAAAGAAAAAAAGTGATGGAAACAATTTTATTAAAGGGAATGACGACTCCATTAAGATACATTCATGTCACAGCCCAATGAGGGAAATTGAGGTATTACACGATTGGCTCCTCACTATGTTTGAGAAAAATACCAAGCTTACGCCGGCCGATATCCTTGTAATGGCTCCGGACATAGAGATTTATGCGCCGTACATACAAGCGGTCTTCGATATGAAACCCGACAACCCGACAAAAATTCCCTTTACTATTGCAGACCAAGGCCTGAGAAGGAGGGGAAAAATCATAGATACCTTTCTTGCAATTCTTGATCTTGCCAACAGTCGTTTTAGCGCCCCGGAGGTTCTTTCAATACTGGAGTCTCAGGCTGTCTACCAAGCATTTGCATTATCTGAGGCAGATCTTGACCTCATTCGAAACTGGATACTAGAGACAAGAATACGATGGGGAATAGACGGGCCGAGCAAAGAAAAAGAAGGCCTCCCTCCTTTCCCGGAAAATACCTGGAGGGCCGGTATTGATAGGTTCCTGCTGGGATATGCACTGCCCGGTAAAGACGAAAAAATATTTGGAGGCATTCTTCCCTTTGATTATATTGAAGGCCACGAGTCTATTACTCTTGGAAAATTTATCGAATTCACAGACCGGTTATTTACCCATGTTTTATCCCTTGGCAAACCTCGCAAACTAAATGAATGGTCCAAAACTCTTTTAGGGCTCCTTAACGCCTTATTTACTCCGGATATAGACACGGAAACGGAGATACAGGCATTACGAAAAGTGATAGGTGATTTGTCCAGCCGGCAGGATGTGTCAGAATTTAATGAGGATGTTGGTATTGACGTAATCAAATGGCATATAGACCACTCGCTCACGAACAAAGGTTACGGATCTGGATTTCTCACCAGAGGGGTAACTTTTTGCGCCATGTTACCTATGAGGAGTATCCCCTCTAAGATAATCTGTCTTATAGGTATGAACAATGACGCATACCCGCGACAAAACAAGCCGGTGGGATTTGATCTCATAGCCAAAAACCCCAAACCTGGTGACCGATCGCAACGCAATGACGACAGATATCTATTTCTTGAAGCGCTACTTTCAGCAAGAAAAACATTGTACATCAGCTATATCGGCCAGAATATAAAGGATAACAGCGTTAAACCTCCTTCAGTTCTGGTAAACGAACTTATTGATTATATGAAACAGGGTTTTTTTATGAAAGGCCGGAATATTATGGATCATATTTTCACCAAACACCGCCTCCAGGCGTTTAATCCGGCCTATTTCATGGATAATGAGAAATTGTTTAGCTACTCTGAAGAGAACTACGACGCAGCGCGGACCTTGTTAAAAACACAGATTGCACCTACTCCGTTTATCTCCGGTAAACTTAATGAGGTAGGGCCGGAATGGAGGATTGTTGATCTTGATGACCTGTGCAGGTTTTTTGGAAACCCAACTAAATATCTTCTTAATAAAAGGTTAGGCATTAAATTCCCGGAGGAAAATACTCCATTAGAGGATAGTGAAACTTTTGAGATTAATAAATTGGATAAATATCTAATAGCACAGGACCTGTTGAGACATAGAATGGAAGGAAAAAATACGGGAGAACTTTTCTCCCTAATAAAAGCGTCCGGCAGACTCCCACACGGAAACATCGGAGAGTCCGTGGTCGAGGAAATCAATGAAGAGATAGACGTTTTTATACAAAAAATTCGCCCTTATATATCAAAAATACCACTTGAACCCCTTACAATTGATCTGACTATTTCCGGCTTTAAAATCACAGGTCAAATCAATAGCATTTACCAGGATAGGCTGATTCAATATCGTTATGCGAAAGTAAGGCCTAAGGATAGGCTAAAAATATGGATTTATCACCTCATAATGAACAGCATTAAGGATAAAAAATATCCGTGCATCAGCATGCTTGCAGGTCTTTCTCCAAACTCCTCCAATCCGCAGTGGGAGGCATTGGAATATGAACCAGTGGAAAAGGGAGAAGAGATACTAAGAAAGCTCTTAGAGAAATACTGGGAAGGGTTACGATATCCTCTCCATTTCTTTCCAAAATCTTCATGGACTTACACCTTCAACCTTCTGGAAAAAAATAAGCCGCAGGAGTATGCCATAAATATGGCCTCCAAGGAATGGTTGGGGGGAAACCGAATACGGGGTGAGTCTGAGGATCCTTATTATAGACTGTGTTTCGCAACCAGTACTCCAATTGATTCCAAGTTTGAGCAAACCTCCAAAGACGTGTTTGACACCCTTTTAATGCATCAGAAAAAGATTTAGAAATGGAAAAATTATATAGTTTTAATATGTTAGACAGTCCCATAGAGGGAACAAATCTTATAGAGGCAAGTGCGGGCACTGGGAAGACGTATACAATTACCGGCCTTTTTCTCCGCTTGTTATTGGAAAAAAAGCTTTCAGTGAATGAAATACTGGTCGTAACTTTCACAGAGAGTGCCACGGAAGAGCTTAAAGACAGGATTCGCAATAGACTGAGGGAAGCAGTAAAGGTGTTCTCCGGGGAGAGCACGGAAGATATTTTCCTGGCGTATCTGTTTAAAAAACATAAACATTCTAAACATGCATTACAACGTCTAATAAATTCTGTCAGGGCCTTTGATCTGGCGTCTATATTCACAATACACGGGTTTTGCATGAGGGTATTGCATGAAAATACATTTGAGAGCGGAGGCCTTTTTGATACTGTGCTAATCACCGACCAGGAAGAATTAAAAAGAGAGGTTGCCGGTGATTTCTGGCGCACTAATTTATACAATGAATCACCCCTCTTTATAAGATATTTAATGGCTAAAAAATTCAACCTGGAAAGCCTCATTTCCCTCTTTTCCAGCAGATTTTCACAGCTAAATATGACAATCATTCCCCAGCCTGATACCAATGATGTTATTTCCCTGGAAGACGATTTCAAGCTGTCTTTTGGCACGGTAAGTAAAAACTGGCAGACAATGAAGGACGAGGTACAAGATATCCTACAAAACACTAAAAGCTTAGATAAAAGAAAATATCCTAATGCAAAGCTTCCCTCCTGGATTCAAGGCATGGACAACACAATAAGCCTTGGATCAGATAATCCTATATTTTTTAAGGACTTTGAAAAATTCACAACGAAACAACTCAAGGGGGCAACAAAACCAAATTTTGCACCGCCGGCTCACCCGTTTTTTGACCTTTGCGAAACGCTCCTTGAAAAAAAGAGGCTCTTAGAGCAAGTCTTTGAGAGGCGTCTCCTTGGCCTGAAGGTAGAGTTTTTTCGCTACGCCGGCGATAGGCTTACAAAGAAAAAACAGGATAGAAATATCCAGTTCTTTGACGATCTTTTGAACAGGCTCTATTGTGCCTTAGAACGGAAAGGCGGAGAAAAACTTGCCCAATCCCTAAGGGTAAAATTTAAGGCGGCCCTTATTGATGAATTCCAGGATACCGACCCAGTTCAATATGCCATTTTTAGGAAAATTTTCGGCAAGGGTAAAGGCGATCTTTTTCTTATCGGCGATCCCAAACAGGCAATATACAGTTTCCGCGGTGCCGATATATTTACATATATACATGCCTCCCAAGATGTTAAAACCCGTTATACGCTCTTAGAAAACTGGAGGGCGGACCCTCCATTAATTACTGCAATAAACACAATCTTTTCAAGTGCGGATAACCCCTTTATCTATGATGAAATTCCATTTCAACCAACCTCGCCGTCAAACATAAATAATGCCTCGGGTTTTAGCCTTAAAGGAAAAAAAGAGCCTCCCTTTACAATATGGTATGTTAAGTCCACCCATGGGGAAATGCCGGCAAAGCCGATTTCCAAAACACAGGCAAGGGGATTAATTGCACAGGCGATTGCCGCTGAAATTTCATCTCTTATCGATTTAGGCCAAAAAGGCGAGGCCCTGTTGCAGGGAAATCCAGTAAGGTCTGGGGACGTCGCTGTCCTGGTAAGAAAAAATGATGAGGCCCGCCTTATGCAGGAGGCCCTGTCCGAGCTTCATATACCAAGTGTACTCCACGGCTCCGGAAATATCTTTGATGCCCACGAGGCAACTGAGACGAAGAGGGTTTTAGCTGCTGTTGCACAGCCGAATGATTTAAGGCTATTACGGCCTGCCCTTGCGACAGATATGCTCGGTATAAAAGGGGAAAAACTGGATGCACTGATGAATAATGAGCCAGGATGGGAGAAGTGGCTTGTTGCATTCAAAGAATATCACGACCTATGGAGAAAAAAGGGCTTCATCCAGATGTTCCGGTATCTCTTACGGAAAGAAAATGTTCTGAGGCGGCTGATGTCCTTTTCCGACGGGGAACGACGAAATACCAACATGCTTCATCTCTCTGAGATTCTGCACGGTATATCCGTGGAAAAAAGCCTGACTATGGCAAGACTTCTACAATGGTTTTCAGAGCAAATAGCATCAAAAGACTCGGGAATAGAGGAACATCAATTACGATTAGAGAGCGACGAAAATGCCGTAAAATTAATAACCATCCATAAGAGCAAGGGCCTTGAGTATCCCATTGTATTTTGTCCGTTTATGTGGGACGGCTCCAGGATCAAAAACTCAAAGGCGCCTTTTATGTTTCACAATGAAAAAGAAGGCATGAGATTAACCCTTGATCTTGGCTCTCAGGACATAGATAAAAATAGAATTGTTGCCGAGAAAGAACAGTTAGCCGAAAATCTTCGACTACTCTATGTAGCTCTAACAAGGGCAAAAAACCGTTGCTACATTATATGGGGCCGTTTTAATGAAGCTGAGACCTCGGCCACTGCGTATCTTTTTCATCAGCACGATTCATTGAAAGGGAAAAATATCACAGAGGATATAGGGACAACGTTTAAAGGACTCAACGATTATGACATTACTCAAGAGCTACAAAACATTGCAGACAGGTCCGGCGGAGCAATAAGACTTACCGAAATACCTTCCGGATTAGGAAAACAATTTTCTCCCCTGCCTGATGAGCAAAAAGAGCTTACCTTTAAAAAATTTTCAGGCAGCATAGATACCTGCCAGGGCATTTCAAGCTTCTCATCCCTCATATCAGGCCAGGTCCATGGAGAAGCATTAAAGGACTACGATGCTATAACCATGCAAAATAGTAACGGTTATACGGATTTTGAAGAATCAGAGAGTGAAGAAAATATTCCTGATATAGTTTCATTTCCAAAAGGTGCAAGGCCGGGAATATTCTTCCATGATCTTTTGGAGCATACAGACTTTACAGAAAGTAATGAGCAGGTAACAAAAAATTTGATAATAGACAAGCTTACGGAATATGGAATTGAATTGACATGGGAAAATACTATTTACGATATGCTCGGCAAGGTGATTTCCATTCCGTTAGACCCTGAAAACCGCAGTGATCTGACATTATCATGCATTGGAAACCAGGACAGGCTAAATGAATTGCAGTTCTATTTTCCCTTAAAACAGATCTCACCAATGAACCTGAAAAATATATTTAAAAAATATTCAGATAGAGGGCTCTCTCAGAAATTTCCCCGGCGTATTGAGCGCTTACAATTTTCACCGGTCAAGGGTTTTATGACCGGTTTTATTGATATGGTATTTCGTTTTAAGGAAAGGTTTTACCTGGTAGACTGGAAATCTAATTTTCTCGGAACATGTATTGAGAACTATGGTCAGGATTCACTAACTGCAGTCATGGAAGAGGAATATTATACACTTCAGTACCAAATATATACCGTTGCCCTGAACCAATATCTATTGCTACGTCTTCCAGGGTACAGCTATGAAAGTCATTTTGGCGGTATATTTTACATATTTCTTAGAGGAGTAGACCCCAACAGGGGTTACGAATTTGGAATCTACAGGAAAAGGCCGTCTGAAGAATTAATAACGACGCTCAGTGACAAGCTTATCGATACAACAGAGATGTTTTCACATTGAAAAAAGAAACCATATACCGTCTTTATGATAAAGGACTGTTGTCTTGGCTTGATATCCATTTCTCAAAATTTATTGAAAGGATTGAGGGAAGGGATGATCCGGAGCTGTCTCTTGCAGCGGCACTTGTAAGCAGTTTTACGAGACAGGGCAACGTTTGCCTCAACCTCTCAGACCTCAAGGAGAAACGGTTACTGGATGAAGGGGATGGGAGCAGCCCCGTTATCTGTCCAAGATTAGATGACTGGATAAAATCACTCAGAGAATGCAATGCAGTAGGAAGACCTGGGGAATATAAACCACTGGTCCTAGATGACAGCTATAGGCTCTATCTATTCCGTTACTGGGAGTATCAGCACAACCTTGCAACCCTTATAAAGGAACGCGTTACAGCAGATGAATCAAATGTGGATATTTCCCGTTTAAGAGATGGATTAGAGCGTCTTTTTCCTGAAGAAACC
>Ga0307991_1001600_pt1 | contig 15730 bp, 13 predicted proteins | sample EllFjometagen131_FD_203146 | JGI IMG/M metagenome (GOLD analysis project Ga0307991, IMG submission 203146) | Marine microbial communities from Ellis Fjord, Antarctic Ocean - #131 | ecosystem: Environmental > Aquatic > Marine > Unclassified | place: Southern Ocean | collected 2014-10-08
TCACAAAGACGAAGGAAATAAGAAAGCAAAGTAAGAATATACAATTATAAAAATATAGACACAGTAACTACTCAAATACAATTATATTGCTATTATTTCGCAAAATATTAAGCCAAAATATCAAAAATTTATCAACTAAGACTTGAAAAATATTGTAATTTTATCTTTTGCGGATTTAAGGAAATATTAAAAAAGAAAAATTATGAATACATCATCAAAATTCTTAACACAAATTATCCTTTCAACCTTGTTCTTTCTTTTCCTATTTAACGGAACATCATTTTCGCAGGACCTTAATCCTGCCAATTGGCCAAACCTAAAAGGATATTGGAAATTTCAAGACACAAGCGATTTAACCAAAGCAACAGTTGGAAATGATTTGGTCTTAATCGGGCACCATCAATGGATTGAAGGAGCAGCATATGGCGACACTGCCATAAGAATTGATACCAGCAGTTATTATAAATACTACCATGGAATAGCTCCAAACGGTGGTGGTGATTCAGTAAACCAATGGACCATGATGTTTGATTTTAAAATCTTAAATCTCGACCGTTGGCATTGTTTCTTTCAAACCGACACAACTAATGATAATGATGCAGAATGTTTTATTAGACCAAATACCACAGATAGACCCGGAAGACTTGGTGTCGGAGATACAGATTATTCTACTGACAGTATTTTACCTAATCAATGGTACAGATTGGTAATTACTGCAAATTTGGGTGATTATTACAATTATTATCTTAATGGAGTTTTATTACATGAAGGAGACACATCTGAAATACCAATTGATAGCCGGTTTGCACTCACACCTGCAATACTATTTTTTGCCGACGACCACATTGAAGATGATACAATTGATATTGCCTCTCTTGCAATTTTCGACACTTGCCTGACCGCTGCTCAGATTGCTCAAATTGGCACCATTGAACCTTGCATTGCAAATCCACCAATGGTTAATCTTGGTTATGATACAATCCTTTGTTGGGAAGATGTTCTTCAATTAGATGCTGGGCTAGGTTTTAAAAGCTATCTTTGGTCAACAGGTGATACAACTCAAGTTGTTGTTATTGATACATCCACTTTTGGACAAGGTTCAGAAACAATTTGGGTTCACATAACAGATATGAATGACTGCGAGACAACAGATAGTGTTGAAGTTACATTTATTGATTGCACCGGCTTAGACGAAAACCACATCAATCAATCTACAATGTTGTTCCCTAATCCCGGAAATGGTTTATTTCATTTAATACTTTCTAAAAATACCACTTTGTTAACTGTCTATAATTCATCAGGGCAAAAAGTAAAAGAGCTAACAAATCTGAAAGCAGGAAAGCATGATATTAATCTGTCGGAATTGCCCAATGGAGTTTATTTTGTGAAAATTCAAAATGATTCAAATTGTTTTAATCAGAAAATTCTTATTGTAAAATAACTAAATTAAAGCGATAATAAATTTTAGTCAACAAGCAATTTAACAAAATTTAGATATATGAAATCATTAAAAACAAACATCATCTTCAAGGTTAGCATAATTGTTCTCATAGGCTTGCTATTATTGATACCGGCAGCGATGATTAAAAACATGATTAGAGAACGAGAATATACCCAAAAAGATGCAATTAAAGAAGTTAGCTCTAAATGGGGAGAAGAACAAACTCTTTCAGGGCCCTATGTTTCGGTTCCTTATTTTAGATACGTTAAACAGTTCTCTAAAAAAGATTCTGTCAATAAAATAATACAAGTAAAAGAGTATATTCATTTTTTGCCAACAGAGTTAAATATTAATGGTAACATCTTTCCTGAGAAAAGATATAGGGGGATTTTTGAAATTGTTGTTTATAATTCAAAACTGAATATTTCAGGAGTTTTTAAAAACATAAAATTTTCTGATTTAGACATTCCTATGAAAGATATTCAATTTGATAAAGCCACAGTTTCAATAGGTATAGACGATTTAAGAGGAATCGAAGAGCAGGTAATTTTAGATTGGAATAAAGAAAAATTCTTATTTAATCCCGGCACGGTAACAAATGATATTATTGAAAGTGGGATAAATTCTCCTGTTAATATCTCAAGTAACGATAGTTCTTTTTATGAGTTTTCTTTTGATTTAGATTTGAAAGGAAGTCAATTATTATATTTTATTCCTGTTGGAGAAATTACGGATGTTAACATGGCTTCTTCATGGAACAATCCAAGTTTCAACGGAGCATTTTTGCCCGACACAAGAACTGTTACTGATTCCGGTTTTACTGCAAATTGGAATATTCTTCACTTAAATAGAAATTTCCCTCAAAGGTGGATTGGCGGCTATCATTCAACTTACGCATCTGCCTTTGGAATTGATTTATTGCTACCAGTTGACAACTATCAAAAATCTATGCGCTCAATTAAGTATGCAATACTTTTTATCGCATTCACATTTATAGTTTTCTTTTTTGTTGAAGCTTTAAATAAAGTATTCATTCATCCTATTCAATACATTCTGGTTGGATTTGCCTTGATTGTGTTCTACACTTTATTGTTATCAATTTCTGAGCATATTCCTTATAACTTAGCTTTTGTGGTTTCTGCTTTAGCAACTTTACTTCTAATAGCCGGATATGTCAAAGCAATACTAAAATCCAATATGTTAACATTTTTGATTAGTGGAATTTTATTAGTTCTTTATACTTTTATATTTGTGATTATTCAACTCCAGGATTATGCTTTATTGATTGGAAGCATAGGAATATTTATTATTTTAGGTTTAGTTATGTATTTCTCAAGAAAAATTGATTGGTATAATTTAAAAATGGAATAGAAATAAGCAAATCAAAAAAATGGATTCAATAATAAAATTGAATTTTGCAATTTGCCCTGACTTTGTTACAAGATTTTTAATAATTTGCCTTGACTTTGTTACAATTTTTTTATATATTTGCCCTGACTTTGTTACAAATAACAATTAACAATACTATTTAACATGTTTAATAGAAGTGCATTAACATATTTAGAACAATGGAAAACAAGTTCCAATCGCAAACCACTTATTATAAGAGGGGCACGACAGGTAGGAAAAACCACTTTAGTAAAGCAGTTTGCTAAAACTTACAAACAACATATTTCTTTAAATCTCGAAAAAGAATCAGATAGAAATTTCTTTGAAATCACCGATGATGTTAAAAAGATAGTTGAAACTCTATTTCTATCAAAAAATTTATCTTCAAATGTTAATGATACTTTATTATTCATAGATGAAATTCAAGAATCACCAAAAGCTATTCATTTGCTTCGATATTTTTATGAAGAAATCCCCGACCTACACATAATTTCAGCAGGTTCATTATTGGAATTCGCAATGCATAAAGTATCTAATTTCCCAGTTGGAAGAGTAGAATATTTATATCTATATCCACTTAATTTTTTAGAATATTTAGAAGCCATTAAACATTATGAAGCATTGGAGCATCTAAATCAAATTCCTATAAAAAGTTTTGCCCATAAACCTTTGCTTGAATTATTTAATCGCTTTGCTATTATTGGTGGCATGCCTGAAGTAATAAAAGTTTTTATTGATAATAATCACGGCTTGGTTGATTTACCCAAAATTTACGAAAGTATTTGGAGCACGTATCAAAATGATGTTGAAAAATATGCTAAAAGTGAAACAGAAAGAAAGGTAATTAAACATATAATGGCAACGGCTCAAAATTATGTTGACCTAAGAATCAAATTTCAAAATTTTGGTAATTCAAATTATAGATCACGCGAAGTTGGTGAAGCCATGAGAAGTTTGGATGATGCAAAAATTATTCAACTTATTTATCCAACTACTGATATAGAAATTCCAATTAAACCGGATTTAAAAAAATCTCCAAGATTACAATTTTTAGATACAGGTTTAGTTAATCATTCATTAGGCTTACAATCACAAATGATAGGATTAAATAATCTTTGTACTACTTATAAAGGAGCTATAATTCCGCATTTAATAACTCAAGAATTGATTTCGCTAAATACTTTGAGTAGCAAAAATCCGCATTTTTGGGTACGAGAAAAAAAGCAGTCTTCATCCGAAATAGATTTAGTGTTTCAACATGATAATAAAATTATTCCTATAGAAATAAAATCGGGTAGTACCGGTAGTTTAAAATCCTTACATCAGTTTATTGAAATGACTAATCATCCATACGCAATTAGGATTTATGAAGGTGAATATAAAATTGAAAAAACAAAAACCCCTTCAGGAGTTCCTTATTTATTGATGAATATTCCTTACTATCTTGGAACCAAAATTCCTGAATACATTGATTACTTTGTCAACAATTATAGTTTATAAGATTATGCTAAGAAATTTAATTGTATTATTTTTAATGCAGAAAAAAAAATTCGGAAGGTAGTTATTTTGAGGTAAACAGTGGTTTTAATTATTTTTAGATGATATATAGGCCTAAAAACTATTAAGTACAATTTATCGATCTAAACACTTATTAAATTATCAAATAAAGAAAACAAAAATGGTAATAACCAAAAGTAACAAACCGAGAAATCATGAAGGAAAGTGGTTTGTTCCGCAAATAGGAATAGAATTGCCAGGTGTTTTAATTATTGATAAAAGTAACTATTCCCAAACACTTAAGTTATATTCAAAAGTTGATTTTCTTGGAGTTCCTATTTCGAATGAAGAATTTCAACCTAAAGATTATCCTACAATTTGTGGGAAATGTAGGATTGACGAAATGATTACCTTACATGATTGTGTTGTCAGTAGCTTTAATCCTATTGGGGATGAAATATACGAAATTGTATTCGAACCAACATTTTCTTTTTTTGGTGGTATTACTTTTAATCACAATGCAACAAAGATTACTCGATTAATTTGCACGTTCCCATATTGTAGTTCATGGTTTGACACTAATAGACTTTTTTTCGGTTCATGGTATTCTACAGATGATTTTATTGAGAAAATGAAACCAGCTTTAAATCAAGAAGAATTGACTGATGAAATAAAAATTAATGATGAATTCTCAATATTAATTGAAAGGAAATACTTACAAGAAGCATTAACTTTAAATAAAAATGTAAAAGCAGAGGTAAAACATTATGTCCATTTTAGAAGTTCAACATGTAAAAGTTTAGGGGAATTTAAAAAGTTAGCATATATTTTCATGCAATTGATTAAGCTATCAACAGGAAAATTACTATCTGTCAATTATATCACTGCTATTACTAAAAAGGACTATTTAAATAATTTTTCGAAAAAGGCAATAAATGTTAATGGTGATGTAATCATATCAATAACTAATTATAATAGTTTACAAAAGCGTAAAATTATTAAATCAGACAATATCAATCAAAATAATATGCTTTTTTATGGAGGTATTTCTAATGTTGAAAAACTAAAACAAACGATAATTAATTGGTATAATACCTATGATAAATTCTCATCAGTTTACAATATTTTTCTTGACACTTTGGAATGGTTTCAAAATACTGATGCATATTTATCACATGTAATGTTTAATAATAGATTTTTAAATTTAATTCAGGCATTAGAAAGTTACCATAAATTCTCATTCCCAGATAAATCAGGTGAGTATAAAGATGAAGTAATTACTAAAGCAAAAGAACTCATACAGAATATTGAAGGAAAAAATAAAAAATGGCTTATTAGAAGAATTAAACCTCTAAATACTACATTAGTAGAAAGGTTGTCATATATCTATAAAGTTAAATTTAAAATTATTAGTGCTGAGTTATTTCAAAAAGAGAAAGAGATAAATCTTTTTATTGAAGAGATACGAAAAATTCGAAATGACTTATCACATGGAGAGAAATTTAGTAAGGATGCTGATGAGATTTCTGAATATTATTACAAAACTTTAATTCTATTACTTTGTTGTATATTATCAAATTTAGGTTTCTCACAAGTTGAAATAAAAAAAGCATTATTTAGTTCAATAAAATATAATAAAATGATTGGCTACATTAAGTCTAACATGAAACAAAAGGGACAAATTGAAAATTAATAGAATTTTTCAGCAATACATAAGTTACATAATTCCGATTAATTAAAATTTATGAATTCTGGAATAAAGTGAGCATAAATCTATAAATACATATCCAAATTGCAATATAAAAAAATCACCAAAAAAGAATCATTCTCTCATACTAAAAAAACCAAAAAATTATTATCTTTGAACCTTTCTTTAGAAACTAAATAACTATATATATGAACAAAGTAGTACCAAATGCAAAAGAAGCTATAAAAGATATTTCGAGTGGCTGTTCAATACTTCTCGGTGGTTTCGGTTTATGCGGAATTCCTGAAAATTGTATAGATGCTCTTGTTGAAAAAAACATAACTGATTTAACCTGCATTTCAAACAATGCCGGAGTTGATAATTATGCTCTTGGAAAACTTTTAAGAAAACATCAGATAAAAAAAATGATAGCTTCTTATGTTGGTGAAAATAAAGAATTTGAACGTCAGCTTTTAAGTGGTGAATTGGATGTAGAACTAAATCCGCAAGGAACTTTAGCTGAAAGAATCAGAGCAGCAGGTGCAGGAATCCCGGCTTTTTTTGTTCCTGCCGGATATGGAACCGAGGTTCAGGGCAATAAAGAAGTAAGGGAATATAACGGAAAAATGCACATACTCGAAGAAGCTCTTGGTGGAGACTTTGCACTTGTAAAAGCATGGAAAGGTGATACTCACGGCAATTTAATCTATCGGGCAACAGCAAATAATTTCAATAATATGATGGCTGCTGCAGGAAAAATTACTATTGCCGAAGTCGAAGAACTTGTACCTTTCGGCGAACTTGACCCTGCTCAAATTCATACTCAGGGAATTTTTGTTCAAAGAATTTTCAAGGGAGTTGATTATGAGAAAAGAATTGAGTTTGTAACAACAAGTGATTAATAAAACTTTAGGAAACGAAACGAAAGTGTTGGAAAACATAAATAATTGATAATAAATAAATCATTGTTAAATTGCTAAATTGTTAAATTGTTTTATGGAAAAAAAGTTTTTACAATTGAATGATCTAAAAGCTTATAAAATAGCATTTAATTTAAGCAATTATGTGTGGGATGTTATTATTAAATGGGAATGGTTTTCTAAAAAGCATATAGGCGGACAATTTGTTGAAGCTGTTGATTCTATTTCTGCAAATATAGCTGAAGGTTTTGGACGCTATCATAAAAAAGATAAAATCAAATTTTACCGTTACAGTCAAGGTTCTTTAAAAGAATCATTTGATTGGAATGAAAAGTCAAAAGTGAGAAATCTATTAACTATTGAGCAATATGATCATATTATTACGGAACTTAAAAAACTACCTTTAGAATTAAATCAATTAATAAACTTTACGAATAAAAAATTAACAATATAACAATTTAGCAATTTAACAATTTAACAATATGGCCTTAGATAAAAACGGAATAGCAAAAAGAATTGCACAGGAACTCCATGATGGATATTATGTAAATCTTGGCATCGGAATACCAACTTTAGTAGCCAACTATATACCTGAAGGAATGGATGTCATTCTTCAGTCAGAGAATGGAATGCTTGGCATTGGACCTTTTCCAACTAAAGAAAATGTTGACGCAGATTTGATAAATGCTGGAAAACAAACAGTAACAGCAAAACCCGGCGCTTCATTTTTCGACTCGGCAGCAAGTTTTGGAATGATTAGGGGCGGTCATGTTGATTTGACTGTTCTTGGAGCTTTCGAAGTTTCTGAAACAGGTGATATTGCAAGCTGGAAAATTCCCGGAAAACTTGTTAAAGGAATGGGTGGAGCAATGGACCTTGTTGCAGCTGCAAAAAATATTATTGTTGCCACAACCCATACAGACCGTAATGGAAATTCCAAATTAATTCCCGAATGCACACTACCTTTAACAGGAGTAAAATGTGTTACAAAAATAGTAACCGACTTAGCTGTTGTTGAAGTTGTAGAAGGTGGTTTCAAACTTCTTGAACGTGCACCGGGAGTTAGTGTTGAAGAAATTAAAAATGCTACTTCAGGAAAACTAATTGTTGAAGGTGAAATACCGGAAATGAATATTTAAAATTACAAACAACAAGCACCAAATAACAAATAAATCACAAAATACAATGTCCAAAATTCAAAACCTGACAACCAACAAACTCAGTTTTAAAAAACAAGTTTGTCATTAGAATACTTCACTTTTGAAATTTGAAAAATTGGAAAAATTGGAATTTATTTGAGCTTTGTTATTTGATTTTTGGAATTTAATAAAATTATACTGGACACTTAAAGTCCTTAAATACAAAGTAAAATATATAAACATAGAAAACAATAAATTTAAATATTATGAATTATCCAAAAAAAGTAACAATAGGAGACATCACAGTAAGAGATGGTTTCCAACATGAAGAACGTTCTATTTCCACCGAAGCAAAATTATGGGTTTTAGAGCAGTCTATTTTAGCAGGTTTCAAACATCTTGAAGTAACAAACTTTGGAAATCCCAAAGGAATGCCTCAGTTTAAAGATGCAGATGATTTATTTAAAAAAATAAGAAATAGTAAAAAAGTTAAAGATAAGCTTGATGATGTTGTTTTAACCGCTATTACTATCAGAGAAAGAGCTATTGAAAGAGCTATACAAGCAAAACTTGATGGCTACGGACCAGACAGAATCCTTGTAATGGTTTCCACAAGTGAAGCTCATCATAAAGTAAATTCAGGAACTACACTGGATAAATACTGGAAAATGTGCGAAAAATATATTCCAATGTGCCATGATGCAGGAATAAAAGTTAATGGAACAGTAAGCACTATTTGGGGTTGTCCAGTTGCAGGTCCAACAAAACTTGAAACAGCAATTGAGTTTACAAAACGCTGGTTTGATATTGGTGCCGATGATGTTGAGCATGCCGACCACGATGGCTCAGCTTCGCCCGACAGAGTTTACAAATATTTCTCAATGCTACTTGATGCAGTGGATAATCCTGAAAAACAAATTGCTCACTTCCATGTTACTCGTGGCTGGGGTAATGCAAATGTACTTGCTGCACTTCAAGCTGGTGTAACAAATTATGAAGCTTGTTATGGCGGAATTGGCGGACAGCCTGCTAACTTTGTTGATAACACTCCTGTTTCGGGTACCGGAAAATATTACTATAAAGACCCAAGTGCCGTAGGATTGGTTACAACCGAAGATATGATTGTTATGATGGATGAAATGGGAATTGACACAGGTTTGGATATTGATAAAGTTCTTGATATTGGTAGAATGATGGAAAAAATATTAGGCAGAAGATTAAGGTCTGAAACAATTAATCAAGGCAGAATTCCAAAGTCTTTATCAGGAAGATAACATTAAAATTTATTGTTGTTCACAAAACAAGACACGCCTTGGCGTGTTTTGTTGTTTATAAAACAATATTATTAGTTTAAATTCGCTTTATTATTAATTTTGTAAATATTATTTATTAAATCTTATTTGTTTAAGAATGTTTAAATTCCTAAAAATATTACCACTTCTAACTTTTATAATAATTATTACAATATCAATTTCGTGTTCTAAAAAAGTTGTCAATACTCAAACAAAAAACTCAAAAGATTCAACAGTTGTTGTAAGTAAAGCAGACCTGAAAAAAGAAAAAAATTCAGAAAATGATGACTACTACCAAAAAAATCGCTTGCGTTACAATGATTATGTTTATGTAGATAATATCAAAACCATTCTTCTTCACAAAGAAGGTTCAGAACTTTCCATGCCAATTCTTGAATTAAATTCTGATGATAAACTAAAAATTTCTTTTGACGATTTTGATAATGATGTTAAATATTATAAATACACAATTATTCACTGTGATGCTTATTGGAAACCTTCAGACCTTCAGCAATCAGAATATATTTCAGGCTTTACGGAAGATTATATTGAAGATTATGAATTCTCTTTGAACACCATGCAAAGTTTCATCCATTACAAATTAATTTTTCCAACAGAAAATCTAAAATTATTCAAGTCAGGAAACTATCTGTTAAAAGTTTATCTGGGAGAAAGTGATAATGTTTGCTTCACAAAAAGATTTATGATTTACGAATCCAAAGTAACAGTTGATGCAAAAATAAATCGCACCAATGATGTTTCTGAAAGAAATTACAATCAGAAAATTAATTTTAGTATTAAAAAAGGAGCTTATAATATTGTTGACCCCTCTACAAATTTAAAAATAATTATTACTCAAAACAGAAGGTGGGATAATGCAATCAAGGGCTTGCAACCATTGATGGTAAAAGACGAAATACTTGATTATAATTTTTATGACAGCAAAAATGTTTTCAGCGGTGGAAATGAATTTAGAAATTTTGATTTCCGAAGCCTTAAATACACGATTAACAATGTGTGGAAAATTTCTTATGATTCTTCATTTAACCAAGTCTATCTTAAAAGCGACATAAATCACCATTATGATATTTATTACTCAGAGCAAGACATTAATGGAAAACGATTGATAAAAACCTATGATGGCAATAATGATGCAACTGAGTCGGATTATGCTTTTGTACATTTTTTTCTTCCTTATAAAACTCCCTTGGTTTATGGAAATTTATATTTAATGGGAACACTCACTGACTGGCAATTTAACAAACAAGGACTCTTAAAATATAATTATCAGAAGCATGGATATGAAACTACAATTTATCTCAAACAAGGTTACTATAATTATCAATATGTGTTTCTAGAAAATGGCAAAACTATCGGAGACGAGAGTTTTATCGAAGGTAAACATTTTGAGACAGAAAATGATTATACCATCTATGTTTATTACCGTGAATCCGGCACCTTATACGATAAATTGATTGCTGTCAAATTAGTTAACACTGTTAAAAGTAATTAAAAAAATGATAACAACCGAAGAACTTAAAGATCTGGAAAAACGGCTTGATGCCCTGAGGAGGTATCTTTGACATTGATAAAAAATTAAGCCAAATAGAAGAGGAAGAACTTTTAACACAATCTCCTGATTTTTGGAATGACCCCAAACAAGCTGAGCAAATCTTCAAAAAAATCAAAGACATAAAACGCTGGACCGATGCATATCTAAATGCTAAAGATTGTTATGATGAGTTTCTTATTATCATAGAATTTTTTCACGAAGGGGAAGCCAAAGAAAAAGATGTTGATGATCAACATAAAATAGTATTGAAACTCATCGAAGACCTTGAATTTTTAAATATGCTTGGCGGCGAAGAAGATAAATTTGGTGCAATTGTAAATATTAATTCCGGAGCAGGTGGAACAGAAAGTCAGGACTGGGCAGAAATGCTAATGAGAATGTATATGCGCTGGGGCGAAAGAAATAAATACAAAGTAAATGTAATTGGTCAACTCGAAGGTGATGTTGCAGGTCTTAAATCTGTTTCCATAGAATTTGAAGGCGATTTTGCTTTTGGATATCTTAAAGGAGAAAATGGAGTTCATCGTCTTGTACGTCTTTCGCCTTTTGACTCTGCTCACAAACGACATACTTCCTTTGCATCAGTTTATGTTTACCCTGTTATTGACGAAAATATCAATATTGAAGTTAATCCTGCCGAAATTACTTGGGACACTTATCGCGCTGGTGGACCCGGTGGACAAAATGTAAATAAAGTTGAAACGGCAGTACGTCTAAAACACGAACCCTCGGGAATAATAATTGAGTGCCAGGAAACACGCTCACAACATCAAAACAAAGACAAGGCAATCAGGATGCTAAAATCTCAACTTTATGAAATTGAACTAAGAAAAAAAAGAGAAGCTCAAAACGAAATTGAAGGCAATAAGAAAAAAATTGAATGGGGTTCTCAAATCCGCAACTATGTTATGCATCCTTATAAAATGGTTAAAGATCTTCGCACAAGTCACGAAACATCAAATGTTCAGGCTGTGATGGATGGAGAATTGAACGATTTCATTAAAGCATACCTGATGGAATTTGGGAGTAGTTAATTTTTTGAATATCTTATAAATACTCATTTTTATTGTTCAGTAAAACCCTATATGATTTTTTCTACTATTTTTTTTGATTTATATCATTTTTTTTAACACTAAATTTCTATAGTTTTAACACCAAATATTTTTATGATAAAAATTTATCACAATCCAAGATGTAAGAAAAGCAGAGCAGGCTTAAAATACCTTCAGGATAAAAATTTAGATTTTGAAATTATTAACTATATTAAAACCCCAATTTCCGAAGAAGAATTAAAAGATATATTGATGAAACTGAATAAGAAACCTCAGGAAATTGTACGTTTTCAAGAAGCCGATTATAAAAACAAATATGAAGGAAAAGAATTTTACGAGCATGAATGGATACAAATATTATTAGAAAATCCTAAGCTAATTCAACGACCAATAATTGAAAAAAAATATAAAGCAGTTATTGGAGACCCTATTGAAAATATAGAAGAACTCTTTTAATATTAAATTTTAAATTATTAAATAAACCAATAAATAATAAATAAAATTATGGAATATAGAATAGAAAAAGACTCAATGGGAAACATTGAAGTTCCTGCTGAAAAGTATTGGGGCGCCCAAACACAGCGTTCAAAACAAAATTTCAGAATAGGTCCAGATGCTTCAATGCCAATTGAAATTATTAGAGCTTTTGCAATATTAAAAAAAGCAGCAGCACTAACAAATTCTGAATTAGGAGTTCTGCCACAAGAAAAAGGCGATTTAATTGCAAAAGTTTGTGATGAAATTCTTGATGGTAAGCTTGATGATAATTTCCCTTTAGTAATCTGGCAAACCGGCTCAGGAACACAATCTAACATGAATTCTAATGAAGTAATTGCTAATCGTGCACATGTTTTAAATGGCGGAACTTTATCAGATTCCAAAAAATCTGTTCATCCAAATGATGATGTTAATAAATCACAATCATCTAACGACACTTTCCCCACGGCAATGCATATTGCAGCTTATGAAATGTTGGTAGAAACAACAATTCCGGGAGTAGAAATGTTAAAAAATACTCTCGTAAAAAAATCCGAAGAATTTAAAAATATTGTCAAAACAGGTCGAACACACCTTATGGATGCAACTCCTTTAACCTTAGGACAAGAATTTTCGGGTTATGCCTCTCAATTAGAACACGGAATTATTGCACTGAAAAACACTCTCAAACATCTAACCGAAATTGCTCTTGGTGGTACTGCCGTTGGAACAGGATTAAACACACCTAAAGGATATTCAGAACTGGTAGCCAAAAAAATTGCAGAACTTACAGGCTATCCATTTATTACTGCTCCAAATAAATTTGAAATTCTTTCTGCTCACGATGCCATTGTCGAAACTTCAGGAGCTTTGAAAACTCTTGCTGTTAGCTTGATGCATATTGCCAGCAACATTAGAATGTTAGCTTCAGGACCACGATGCAGCATTGGAGAAATTCAACTGCCGGCAAATGAACCGGGCTCTTCAATTATGCCAGGAAAAGTTAATCCAACTCAAGTTGAAGCCTTAACAATGGTTTGTGCTCAGACAATAGGAAATGATACAACAATTTCCATAGGCGGAATGAGCGGACATTATCAGTTAAATGTTTTTATGCCTGTTATGATTAGCAATATGCTTGAATCTGCTAAATTAATTGGCGATGCCTGCGTTTCTTTCAACAAAAATTGTGCAGTTGGAATTATTCCTAATAATCCTGTTTTACAGAAAAATCTTGAAAACTCCTTGATGCTTGTTACAGCTCTGAATCCTCACATAGGATATGACAATTCTGCAAAAATTGCCAAGAAAGCTCATGCTGAAGGAACAACATTAAGAGAAGCAGCAATAGCAACAGGTTTGGTTACAGACGAACAATTTACCGAATGGGTGAATCCCGGAAAAATGGTATAATTTTTTAAAATCATCATTTTCATAACTACTTAATTTATATTCAAATTATTTGATGTCTTTTAGATTTTGTCTATTTTTGTGATATAAACACAAAAAACAAATGATAAATTTAAAAGTAAACATTGATAACGTTCTTGATTTTGTTCATCTTGAAGAAATTAATTCTTATAAAGATGAAATTACAAAACACCAAACATCAATAAAAAATAAAACCGGAAAAGGTAGTGAATTTTTGGGCTGGACTACGCTAGCTTCTGATATTTCAAATTCTTTATTAGAAAGCATTGAAGACGATGCAAGAAGGATTAATGTAATAGCAGAAATATTTGTTGTTGTTGGAATTGGAGGTTCGTTTCTTGGTGCAAGAGCAGTTATTGAAGGTCTCGGACATCATTTCTATGAAATTCTTGAAAAAAAAGAACATCCCGTTATTCTGTTTGCAGGTCAAAATATGAGTGAAGATTATCTTTCCGACCTCTTAGATATTCTTGATAAAAAAGATTATGCAATAAGCGTTATTTCTAAGTCAGGCACAACAACTGAACCTGCAATTACATTTAGAATATTAAAAAATCATCTTGAAAAAAAATATGGAAAAGAAAATGCCAAAGAACGAATTATTGCTATCACCGATAAAGATAAAGGTGCTTTAAAAGAGCTTGCAAACAAAGAAGGTTATAAAACTTATGTTGTCCCTGATGATGTTGGGGGAAGATATTCTGTTTTGACTCCAGTCGGACTTTTGCCAATTGCAATTGCCGGCTTCGACATTAGAAATCTTTTAAAGGGAGCAAAAAAAATGCAAATATTTAATAATGAACATCCAAGCTGTCCCGAAAATCCAATAGCAGTTTATGCAGCAACTCGAAATGCTCTTTATAATAATAATAAAACCACAGAAATTCTTGCATCATTCCAACCCGGATTAACATATTTTACTGAATGGTGGAAACAGCTTTTTGGCGAAAGTGAAGGAAAAGAAAATAAAGGAATTTTTCCCGCAGGAGTTAACTTTACTACCGACCTGCATTCATTAGGACAATATATTCAAGATGGATTAAGAAATATTTTTGAAACTGTTATTTCTGTTGATAATTCAAAAAAAGAAATCCGCATTCCTAAAGATGATTTAAATCTTGATAAATTAAATTATCTTTCAGGAAGAAGAATTAATGAAATAAATCATAATGCAGAATTAGGAACAATTTTAGCTCATGTTGATGGAGGCGTTCCGAATATTAAAATTTCTGTTCCTGAAATTAATGAAGAAAACTTAGGAGAATTGATTTACTTTTTCGAAATGTCTTGTGCAATAAGCGGATATATTCTTGGTGTTAATCCATTCGACCAACCGGGCGTTGAAGCCTATAAAAAGAAAATGTTTGCTCTACTCGGGAAAACCAATCTCGAAAAATAATGAAATAAAAATGTTGTTTTTAATGTGTTATTTATTTGTTTTTTATATTTTTATAAAAATTAAAGCAAAAAAACACATTTATGATTGGGAAAATATTGGTTGCTAACAGAGGTGAAATTGCTGTTAGAGTCATGCGTACATGCAAGGAGTTAGGGATAAAAACTGTTGCAGTTTACTCTGAAGCCGACAGGTCTTCACTGCATGTTCGTTATGCTAACGAAGCATATTTTATTGGGCCATCTCCTTCGGCTGAGAGTTATCTTATTATCGACAAAATTATTGATGTTGCAAAAAGATCAGACGCTGATGCCATACATCCTGGATATGGATTTCTTTCTGAAAATAGCGATTTTGCAGACAGATGTAAATCAGAAGGAATTATTTTTATTGGCCCTTCCTCCCATGCAATAAAAACCATGGGAGATAAAATCAC
>Ga0307991_1001601_pt1 | contig 15730 bp, 12 predicted proteins | sample EllFjometagen131_FD_203146 | JGI IMG/M metagenome (GOLD analysis project Ga0307991, IMG submission 203146) | Marine microbial communities from Ellis Fjord, Antarctic Ocean - #131 | ecosystem: Environmental > Aquatic > Marine > Unclassified | place: Southern Ocean | collected 2014-10-08
CTTACTGCATGTTGTGGTAAAATAAAACTTAATCTACAACATACAGAGATAGATAAATTATGATTTTGGTACTCAAGTTACTTCCGTATATAACTCCGAAGCGAAGCGTCGGGGTCATTTGCTGAATAGATACAAGATTTATAAAAAGGGAGAAAGGAGGTGAACTAAAAGATACAAGGACGCTTTTGACCTGAATTAGACGTAGAAGGTCATTGCTTATTTAATTTTAACATTTAAAACGTAGAGGAGGAGAAAAAATGATAACAGGAGAATATATGGTTGTCAAGATATTTGGAGATGGACATATAGAGGTTGAAAATGATCATAAGGAAAAGGTAGATCCTGAACCTGTTGAACGGGGTCAGTACCTTCCAGGGCCTATAAATACCTATCACCAGGGCTTATGGTATTCCGGCAGCCCAATATGTTTCTGGCACGGAGGGCAAAGATACTGTATTAATAGATGAAGAATAGCTTATCCTTTATGCTTATTTCTTAAAAAAAAGGGATATGCATTTCTCATGACCAGGCTGCCCGGACCAGACACACTTTTAATATATTGTTTCGGGCCTTACCTATTCTATCGATGCCTCTTTTACGGGCAGCTCGGCCTTCATAAATCCCGCCATGCTAAAATGACTTAACGGAACAGCAAAGGTACACGCAATAGAAAAAACACCTCGCCAACTTAACTTTTTTTGTATTAGTGCAGCCACAAAGTCACGAAGACACTAAGACTATAAAATAATTCATTATTTCTCATTCACATAAGCCGGGAGCCACAAGGATTACAAGGATTAATATGGAATTACCTTGCGCTATTGAGGCTATCTATAGTAATCATTTTGTACACTTATATAAAATCGGATTAGGTAATGTATGAAATATTCTCTCAAACAGACGACAAAACAATTTTTTCATCACCGGACAGCACAATATTAGAGGCTACACTCAAGGCCAAAATCAAACACATTCATGTTTGTGGGGGAAATGCCAGATGTTCAACCTGCCGGGTTTATGTTATTAATGGATTAGACAACTGTCTGCCTCGGAATGAAAAAGAAAAGCAGGTAGCTGAGAAAATGGGATTCCCAGAAAATATTCGATTAGCCTGCCAAACAAAAATACGTGGGAATATCACTATTAGACGTCAAGTTGTTGATGACCTGGATATAAAAATCATATTAAAGCAATTCGGAGATACGTCTGGCACAAAGCTTGGACAAGAAAAAGATCTTTCGATTCTCTTTACTGATATCGAAAACTACTCCCAATTTGCCGAGGCCTTGCCTGCCTATGACGTGGTGCATGTTTTAAATCGATACTATCAAACTATGAACGATATTATTGTTCAACACAAAGGCATTATCAGCGATGTGGCAGGAGACGGTATATTGGCCTTGTTTGGGGTAATAGAAGATAGCAAAAACCTTGTATTAGATGCCGTTAATACAGTTCGAGCAATGCACACGGCCTTAACTCAGTTTAATGCTTATCTCAATCAAATATACGGCCGTTCTTTTGTGATAAGGGCAGGAATTAATTTTGGAAAAGTCATTGTCGGAAGTTTTGATACTGGCATGATGAGTAAAGTTTCCGCTATTGGAGACGCAGTTAACATGGCAAGCCGGATAGAAACGTCAAATAAGGATTTTGGCACGCAACTGCTGATTTCACAATCAGCCTATGAGGAAATAAAGGGGTTGGTAGAGCCCGATAAAATGTATCGCGCGAGATTAAAAGGTAAGTCTGGAGAGCACCTTCTGTATGCCATTAAAGTTTGAATCATCGTAACCATTCATAGACAGTCACGCATCAAATCTCTTTCTTTATATACGCTTTAAGGCAATATTTTCTATTGCACTTTTTAGGGCCCCAATGCCTTCACTTATATCGGATCGGCCAGGCGCCGGAGTCGCAAACCATTTCCGTAAAGGCGGTTTGGACGGAGTTTTCCTTTCTTCCACCACGCCCTTTATCTTTATCCTTCTCCTCCCTGCCTGAATAATCAATCGGTTTCTAAACCGGGAGTAACTTACTCTTCTTATTTCCTCAGCCGGCACAAATATTTTCTCTACCGGCGAGGTCACCAAAAAACCTTCAGGTGTCACATCAACATACTGCTCGTCTGCGGTCCTTCGATCCATAAAATAAATAAGCCCTATCCAACTGGGTAGCAATAGGACAAAAAGAATCCCTATTCCCTGCAAGAATATCCCAATGGCAAAGACGACAATCTCTATAACAAGCTTGAGCATGGTAGGGGCCTGGAAAACAGTTGATTCCATAATAGCCATAAACATAGGCGCAAAATAATATATCCCTGCGCCTATGGCCGCCACCTGAATAAGAAAGATTAGAAACAGCCATATCCTGGCATACCTTCTGCGGGTAAAGAAAAAACTCTGCCCGGCAGGCGGTTCTTTCCATCGTGGCCCTTTAAATGCAGAAGTCACATGATACCCAAATGCTTCAAACAGGGAATACATGACCGGAACTACCATAAGGGTTAAAACCGTCGCAAATGCTATACCAAAGATTATGACAACCCCCATTCCCTCCCACAGCTCGTCCGTTATGGTGAGTGTTATTATACCACCTATGGTGGAAAGCGTAGTAGAAATGATGGGCCTCAACCGCTGCAAACCTGCGGCTATAATGGCATTAAAGATACTCATCTCCTTGTCACGCATTCGGTTGATACAGTCTACGAGTACTATAGAGTCATTAACTACAATCCCGGTCAGGCCCACCAGCCCAACAAAGCCCATGATGGAAAAATTGTTTCCCGTAACAAGTAGCCCAAACATGGCTCCCACAATTGAGAGAGGAAGTGCGGTCATAATGGCAAGGGGTTGGAAATATGAATTAAATTGTGTAACAAGGAGTGTAAAGATGAGGATAAATGATACTATATAGGCTAGTTTAAGGCTTGCAAAGGACTCCTCTGTCTCATGGTATTCTCCTGAAAGGTCAAATGCATAACCATTAGGCAGCTTGTATTCGTCAAGTATTTTCTTGAGATCCGTAGTAATTTCCACTGCGGATCGTTGTTCGTTCCGTGCTGAAACCCGCACCACCCTTCTTCGATCTACGTGCCCTATACTGTTTATACCAGGTCCCTGGTTGAAACCGGCAATATTGGATAAGGGCACCAGCTCACCCGACCTTGACCGTACCTTGACCTTTTCCAGCATCATAGTGCTGGTCCTGGATTCCGGCGAGAACCGAACCTTCAGATCATATTTCTTTGATACATCCAACTCGTCCCTGAATTCCCGTATATCCAGGCCGGCCGTGGCTCCCCTTAACCCCATGGCCACCATATCCAGCGGCACATCCAACATGGCCGCCAAATCCCGATCTACCTGTACCCTAAGCTCAGGGGGTGCGTTGGAAAAATCATCCTTTATGTCGGCTATTCCAGGAATTCGTGTAAGAATACCCTTCACGTCCTCCGTTATATGACGAAGCGTTTCTATCTCAGGTCCAATCACTTTTACCACGATAGGAGCAAAGGCAGGGGGTCCCCATGAAAGGGGGCGGAAACGTATCACAGCTCCAGGTATTGTATCTAATTTAGGGCGTATACGCTTCTCAATCTCCTTGTGGGACGGCCGGGCATACTCCTTTCCGTCAAGAAGCTCAATCGTTACCTCAGCATAATTGCTTATTTTTCCTGATCCGAATGATATCTCATAGGCGCTTTGCCCCTTTGCACCTGCAGTCGATACTACTTGAACCGCTTCGGGCACATTTTCTTTCACTATCTTTTCGATTTGAAGCGCTATATCATTTGTAATGTCCACATCAGTCCCTGGTGGTGTTTCCACAGTGATATAAATATAATCAAAATCTATACTTGGAAACATCTCTATCTTTATCACCTTCATGCCAATTAGGCTTACGGCCCATGCAAGGCTCAATATGGTAAAAAGCACGATAATGAAACGATGATTCAATGCCCAGGAAACGCCACTAACATAGAGTTTCTTAAGGCTAACAAGATCCTCCTCAGGCCTGATTACCCTACCCTTCTTTACTGTTCTCTTCATGAACCGGGCAAGGACGAGTGGGTTTGCTATCAACGAAATAATCAGAGATGCAGAAAGCGCTATGATGACCGTTTTGGGTAGATAGCCCATGTATTCTCCTGTAGTACCGGTCATGAGAAGCATGGGCAGGAATGCAGCCATTGTAGTCAGTGTGGCCGAGATAACCGGAGCTGCTATCTCAGAAACTCCATCTATCACAGCAGTCAGTCTATCCTTGCCAAGCTGATAGTGGTGATATACGTTTTCCACAACAATTATAGCGTTGTCTACCAGGAGCCCAATACATAGAACCAGTGCAAAACGAACCATATTGTTGTTTGTTTGACCGAACACCTTGAGGAGTATGAATGCTACTAAGAGCGACAAAGGGATGGAAAGAGATGTAATGACAGAATTCCTCAGACCCATGGCAAAGTATAGCACAATAATGACGATTATCAGCCCCGTCACGGCAGAATTGTTCATCACATCAAAGCCCTGCTGAATATATTTTGCCTGATCCGCAGTTGTAATGATACGAACACCTGCAGGAAAACTCCCCTGAAGCTCCTTTATCTTCCGGCGAACCTTGGCCGAGGTCTCCAGAATATTTGCGCCTGTCCTTTTTTTAACGGCAATGGAGACGGAAGATTCACCGTCCACCCTTGAATAGCTTACCTCTTCGGTATGACCATCCTTTACAGTCCCCACATTTCCCAGAAAAACTACCCTGTCCCCTTTTCTAATAAGCGGCACACGGGTATAATCCTGCACATTTTTTATCTCTGTCAATGTTCTTAGCATCAACCGGCGCCCAGCAAGGTTGACCATGCCTCCTGGAATATTTATATCCGCCTGCTTTACCGCATTAAACACATCAAGTATGGTCAGTCCATATTGATTGAGCCTTTCCGGGTCCAGATAAATCTGTATTTCTCTTGTAAGCCCTCCTGCCACATCCGTAGAGAGCACCTCCGGCAGGAGTTCTATCTCATCTGCCACGTCTTCGGCCAGCCTCTTGAGCCGGATTGGATCCATGTCCCCTACAACTGAAATAAGTATGACAGGGACGTCCGTGAGATTTACTTCCTCTACAGTACTATCTTCCACTTCGTCAGGGAGATCTTTTCTCGCATCTGTTACCTTTTCCCTTACCCTTTGAAGTGACCGCTCCAGGTCCGCATCAACATCAAAGTCAATTACGATCACCGAGACAGATTCTTTTGATGATGACCGCATCTCTTCCACATTCTTGATATCGCTTAGTTCCTCTTCGAGGGGGTTTGTTACAAGGCTCTCAATCTCGCTGGGTGAGGCCCCTGGATAAGAGGTAATAATGATGGCATGAGGGGCTGATATTTCAGGCTCGCCCTCCTTGGGCAGGGATTGGTAGGCAAATGTTCCTGCCACTATAGGCAGAACTATAACCAGTAGAGTAAAGATGCGGCCATGACCGATAATAAAACGAAAGATACTCATAACACCTCGTCTTTTTCAGTAGATGAAAGCATTATACTGTTTCCTGGCTTGAGGTATTGCCCTCCGGTTACCACCAGTTTGTCTCCTGGGATTAATCCTTTCAATATCTGAATTAGTGCGCCTTCACTCCTGCCTGTTTCTATCTCACGGACTTGAGCCTTTTGATTTGGACCAACTACAAAAATCTCTTTTCTGTCCTTCCTATAGAGCACCGCACTCTGTGGTATCATAATTGCGTCATGTATCACCGCGGTAGTCAAATGAACGTTGGCGGTCATGCCCGCCTTGAGAAAGAGGTTTGAATTCTCTACCAAAATTTCTACTTCAAACGTGTTTGTCCGTTCATCTGCCTTAATCCCTATCCGGTCTATGTGGCCCTTAAGTACGGATTCTGGAGATGCATCTATGATGACGGAAACAGGATCTTCCCAGTCAAGATGCACGTAATCCCTCTCCGTAAGATAGATTCTTACTCGCATAGGATCCAGGTCTATTAGTGTCATAACAGGTTGTCCTACGCCCACTGCCTGTCCTTTTTCAACCATACGGGAGGCAATTAAACCGGAAAAAGGAGCGCTGATTCGTGTTTCATTAAGACGTTCCTCTGCAATTTCTACAAGAACCTTCCCATGGGCTACTGATGCATGGGACGCCTTGAAGTCCGCCTCGGATTTCTCAAAGGCATTCTGTGAAATAACGTTTCTCGTCAAAAGATTTCTTGAACGCTCAAAACTCTTTTCCATGGCATCCAAACGGGCCTGCCTTACATCGAGGTTTGCCTCTGCCTCCTTAAGGGCAAGCCGATAATCCGTCTGATCTATTCTAACAAGGGTTCGCCCGTTTTCTACCCTGTCACCAATATCAGCGTTGTACGACTCAACTACCCCTCCTACCTCGGCTGAAAGGGTAACCTCCCGGTTTGGCACAAGCCGTCCGACCAATTCAACTATTAGTGGAAAATCGTGATTTTCGATCTCCATTACGCTCACAGGGACAGGCTTTTCTTCTTTCTGTATGTCCCCCTCACTTTGTTGTGAACAGGAGGTCAGAAAGATTAGACAGATGGTAATGTTTATCATGCATTGAAATCTTTTCATGGATATATTTCTCTCATTAGTTAGCTTTAGTGTTTACAGTTCACAGTTACCTTTACGCCTGACGCTGACAGGCCTGTCTTCCGCAGCCAGGATAACTTTCAGAAACATTGTATAGAGATAAAGTCCCACTTTACCCTGAATTTGTACCTTTAAACCAAAGTCCTAAGCAAGTTGGGTTTTCTTTATATAACTCATTCAGAGTTTAAAATTCTATTATCGTATAGTTGAATAAAATCACATGAAATTTAAATCTTGGCGAATGGTCTGCAAGATATCTATCCAAGTTGATTTTCTTTTCAAAAAATATAATGCCATCGGAAATGTTCCGTATCTTGTGGAATACGGTTATTTCCCATCCATAATCACTGTTTATTTTTTCGCCAATTGTCTTCATTTTTCTCGGCTAACGTCTTGATGTGTTTGTTAACAGGATCCTGAATTATCTTCTCGATAGGATGTCAATCGCGGAATCCAGCGAGGTACCGATTTATGGTACTCATCATATGATTCCCCAAACCTTCGCCTGAGGCTTGGTTCTCCAATGAACACCACGATCAGATTTAATGCCAAAAGCCACAGCAATGAATAGACCAACAGTACGGCAGACATAAAGAGTGTGGCTTCACCTATTAAAATGAGGTATAGTCCGACATATATAGGATTCCTCATAAATTGACAAAGGCCTCTGACCACTATTTTTACAGTCCGCATTAGAGGATCCGGCGTCCCCTGGCCAGAAAATATTAAATCCCAGTAACACTTCAAATTTATGACTGCACCGATGATTATGATGGCCAGACCACAATACCTGAGTGACCCAATATCCACAGAGAACAACTGCAAGTTTAAAGAAAGTAATTCTCGCGGGATAAACACAGCAAAAAACCCATACGCAATGCATAAGACGAAAAATGTCCAGATAATATTTTGGAAGGTTTCGATTATTCCCATTTTTTATGACCTGCCAACATCACCAGTGGGCAGGATAAACGGGCCTTTGTAAAAGGCGATTAAACACAAAACTTGGTAAAAACTTCAAACCGCACGACCCTGCCCATCTGAGTGCATGGCGTTCGTTATGCGAAGTTTTTCTATTATCTGCTCAATTTTGCACTGGCAAGCCGGTTTAAGCTGATACCAGATTCTGCTGCCTTAATAGCAAGATCTCGATGAATGTCTGGCGGTATTCTCACTAAAAATTTACCACTATATCGCTTGCAAGCGATGGGCTCAGGAACAGTTTCAGTGTTGTTAAGCATATCACTTACAACATCATGAACCAGTTTGCGAATCCCTTTTAATGCTTTTTCTGGAGTTCCAGCTAACCAGCTTAAACTGGGGAATTCTACACATAACCCTACGTATTCATCATCGTCCTCAGACCAAGTTACTCGATATGTAAAATGATCATTTTGCAATGCCATGATCTACCTCCAATCTCTCGATAGCATTAACCACCTGTTTTACTTGATAGGCTTTGGCTTTTCCTTTATTGTTCTGAATATTCACTCGTGGATCACCCTGCCAAGGTGTTTTATAAACTCTATGACTGCTACTGTCTTGACGTGCTTTGCCAAAATAATAATCGCAGATTCTGCATAAATCTACGAATCGAACGTTTTTAGGGTTTCGTTTCATTTGCAAAAAGATATCGTCAAATTTCACCATATTTTTATAGTACCATTATTGATATCTTTGTCAAGGGTTTATTGCAAAAGTGAACGTGGGAATGTTGGTAGCTTGAAGCGCATAACTTTAAAGTAGACTGCCTAAAAGACGTATTTTTTTACGGCTATAATGTACTCTAAACAGAAAAATACGCCTATTTAGATTTACATATCAACATATTTATGAATTAGACTGCTATTCACCCGTATATCTTTCTTGGCATTATCATAAATAGACTGTGAGTATTACTGTAAAATAATTGGAAATCGGTGTAAATTTATACCAACTATGCTTTTGCAGACTCAAAAGCATCATCCTTTTTCTTTATATGCAATGCTCTCAGCTACCTTGTAGCCAATATATAAACTGGAGGATAAAATGGTCAAGCAAAAACTTCTGGATCAAGTGCGTGATGCAGTGCGGGTCAGGCACCTAAGCTAAAGGACTGAACAAGCCTATGTGGACTGGATAAGAAGATTCATCCTGTTTCACAGTAAACGTCACCCTAAGAGACTTAGCCACAGACCCACACGGAAACACACAGACATTTTAGCCTAACAAGTCGCTCTGCTAAAATAGTATCATCGCTTCGCGAAAAGAGATAAAGGCTATAGGATAAATAATTTGTCTGCGTCAGTCTGTGTGTGTCTGCCTGCCCCGTAGCTCCGGAAGATGGTACTGGGGTGGCTAATAAATTATCCCAAAATGAGAATTGCTGTGGCCAGGTTAGGTAGCTTTACATATAAGTTAGACTGTTGTATATTCAGACCTCGTCATTCATATTATACAAATGACTGTAGATCTATATACCCCACGGGATTGCAAATTAATTTGACATCAGCTCGGGTTGGAAACAGAGGTTTGTGTCCAGAATATTACACCATTGTACGCTATAAATTACGATGTCTGATGTAAGGAGGTTTCACTTGAAAGTAGTTACCATTGTCGGCGCTCGTCCTCAATTTATCAAGTCGGCTGCAGTAAGCCGGCCTTTACGGGAAGAGAATATAGAACTGCTGATAAATACGGGCCAGCATTATGATGATGATATGTCGTCTATTTTTTTTCGTGAACTTGATATATCAGAACCTGATTATAATCTTGGCATAGGTTCAGGCACCCATGGGCAACAAACAGGAAAGATGCTGATTAAAATCGAAGAGGTTCTTCTTAAAGAACACCCGGATTTTGTGCTGGTTTATGGGGATACAAATTCCACGATTTCCGGAGCCCTTGCTGCGGTAAAATTAAACATTCCTGTGGCCCATGTTGAGGCAGGGTTACGCTCTTTTAATAGGGAGATGCCGGAAGAACACAATCGAGTATTAACAGACCATTGTTCTGATCTGCTCTTTTGTCCTACCCAGACGGCTGTGAACTGGTTGGCGAAAGAAGGAATAACTAAAGGGGTTTATCTGGTTGGTGACGTGATGCTCGATGCCGTGTTGCACAATATTAAAATAGCCGGGGACCGTTCAACAATTCTAACAGATTTAGAACTCAAACCCAAAGAATACACACTTGCCACTGTTCACCGCTCGTACAACACTGATATCCCACAACGCCTTTCCAATATTTTTAGCGCATTTGCTGATATAGGGCGGAAGGTCATTTTGCCTTTGCATCCCCGCACACGAAAACAGATCGTGAAATATGGAATGACAAAGTTTTTTTCAGCCAATAATTCAAACCTTAAGGTGATTGACCCTGTTGGCTATCTGGATATGTTGATGTTGGAGAAGAATTCCAAGCTTATTTTAACAGACTCCGGCGGGGTGCAGAAGGAGGCCTATTTTATGGCTGTGCCATGCATTACCCTGCGACCGGAAACAGAATGGGTGGAAACAGTAGATGCCGGTTGGAACGTAATTGCAGATGATAACACAGATAATATTATCAAAACTGCGAATGAATATGCATGGCCAAAAGACGAGCCGGAACCAATCTTTGGTGATGGCCATGCTTCTGAGAGGATAGTGAAGGCACTGAGCAACAGAGAGCTTTATGAATATTAATTTTTGACTATCTTGTCGGTATTGGAGCGCTTGTTAAGAGATACTTAATATCATCATCTTCAAATTGTAGCCCAGCACCAATAAAAAAGGAAGAACCACCTTCATCGCTGATAAAGTCATCAAAACCGGTTGTTAGATAAAGATATTTTAAAAAGGTAAGGTTTGCGCCGCATTTTAGGTGGGTTTTGCTGTCATTATTAAAATCAAAGGCCTCAAAACTCAGCTTTAATCTATCATCAAAGAGGAAATAATCCAGTCCTAAGCCACCTGTTGATTCTAATATACCACCCCTGAAAACAAAGTCCTTATATCTCTTTGCTATCTGGGCGTTAAATTTTACTTTGTCCCTGTCCGTAGTCTCCTTATGTGTTGATATTGTATTGCCTGGAACCTCTGTTGTTAGTGTATCAGTTGTAGTTGTCAACCCTGCAGGATCCGATACCAAACCCAAAAGATAATATTTATCGGCCTTTGGTTGTATCTTAAGATTTAGATAAGATTTTGTATCACTGTGACGAGTCAATTGTTCTAAATGGAAGTCTATATTAAACTTAAATGCATCTGTTTTGGTAAAGTAATCATTGATACCGGCCATTGTTTCTTCCAGATTGTCGGCCATATTATCATCATTAATCAATCTTCCTATTGTTCCCTTGCCGGAGTCAATTTTTTCACTTATATTTTTTAGAGAGGTTAATGACTTATCAAGGTTTTCCGCTGCCCCCTCTTTGCTTATTAACCTGCCTATTGTTCCCTTGCCGGAGTCAATCTTTTCACTTATGCTGCGGAGATTTGCCAATGTATGATTCAGGTCATCGATAGTTTGCGTGTCATTTACAAGTCTTCCCAGGGATCCATCACCTTTCTCGATCTTCTCAATAATATTACTGAATGCCCCAACGGCATTTTTAAGCTGGGTGGTAGTATATTTAATATCAACAACAATTTTGTTTATATATTCCTTATTTACCTGTGATGCCTCCTTGATATCTTTGCTGAATTCATAGAAATTACCCAAGAGAGAGCTTACCCTTTTTTCATTGTCAAGGATAATTCTGTGCAGAGATTCGGTAGTATTATTCATATTGTCCAATATCTCCCTGATTCTTGACTCTCCCTCTTTCCCTCCGAGCACACTACCCAGGGACCTGGAAACTTTTTTTATATCCATGGCAACATCGCCTATTGTTGTAATCAATTTATCTATATCAGTGGGAGAGTATGTGTTTACTATCATTTCCCCATCTTCTAAGGATGGCAATTCTCCTTTGCCAGGGGTTATTTCAATAAACTTATCTCCCATAATTCCTTTAGTCCTGATAGATGCCTTTGAGTCGGATGGGATTGATATATCAGGATAAATTCTCATTGTTACCCTGGCCCTCTTTTTATCAAGTCTGATATCGCCGACACTGCCTATTTCAATACCTGCAATCTCTACAGGCACATCTTTATTTAGACCGGATACATTGTCAAAGTATGCAGCAATGCTGTAACCCTTTTTCCTGCCAACATCAAATTTGCCCACTTTAAGAGACATGTAAGACAATATAATGATGCCTATTAGAACAAAGAGACCAACCTTTATTTCCGCACCATAGTTGCTCATAGTTTTTCCCTTGCTATTATTGACTGAAATAAAGACCTAATTATCCACGGCAGACAAGCCGGAGAAAAAATTAGATCATGACAAAGAGACGGATTTTTAAAGCCGGGTGTTATAAGACCCTCATTGGCCCTTCCGCTTTACCCTCAATAAATTGTTTTAGTATCGGATTGCTGCTTTTTTTGATTTCCTCCGGGGTTCCAGACTCAATTATTACTCCATTATGGAGCATGGCAATCTTTTGGGCAATCCGAAGTGTGCCATGAATGTCATGACTGATAACTATGCATGTAACATTAAGCTTTGACTGAATATCAACAATAAGCGTTCCGATGATATCGCTCATAATTGGGTCAAGTCCGGTTGTAGGTTCATCAAAAAGTATAATCTCCGGCTCGAGGGCAATTGCCCGTGCCAGGCCGACTCTTTTTTTCATTCCTCCGGACAACTCGGATGGCATTTTGTTTTCTATACCGCTAAGGCCTACCTGGGATAGTTTTTCCCTGACAATTTTCAGTATTTCACTGTTTTTCATAGTAGTATGTTCTACCAGAGGAAAGGCGATGTTTTGACCTACTGTCATAGAGTCAAAAAGTGCTGCCTCTTGAAATAGCATTCCGAACTTTTTTCTTATCCTATTTAATTGTCGATCATTAAATCCGGTAATATCTTGACCATCTATTTTTATTGCCCCGGCATCCGGTCGAATTAGACCTATTATATGTTTTAACAGAACACTCTTTCCACCGCCACTAAGTCCAATGATAACCGTTACCTTTCCCTTTTCAATGGTAAGATTTAAGCCATTTAAGACGACATTATTCCCGAATGATTTATAAATATCTATTAGGCGTATCATAGTTAAAACATAATGCATGTAAGGATATAATCGCTTATAAGAATCAAGACCGATGAGATTACAACCGCCTCGGTGGTTGCCTTCCCAACACCTTCAGCCCCTCCCTCCGTGTAGAAACCTTTATAACATCCTATGTGAGTCAATATTAACCCAAAAAAAATGGATTTAGTAAGGCCATGGAATATATCTTCAAGTTCAAGATATTGGAGTATATTAGCAATAAACATCCCGGAATTAATATTAAGCAGAAAAACACCGACAAAATAACCCCCTATAATGCCAAAGAAATCAGAGACAATAGTAAGAACCGGCAGCATTATAACACCTGCAATAATCCTGGGCACAATAAGGTACTTGATTGGGTTAGTAGCCATTACATATAGTGCATCGATCTGTTCCGTCACCCTCATAGTTCCAAGCTCTGCAGCCATAGCAGAGCCTGCCCTTCCATTTACCATAAGGGCTGTTAAAACAGGCCCCAACTCTCTTGTCATTGATAGTGCAACGATTGAGCCTACAAGTGTCTCTGCGCCAAAGAGTTTGAATCCTTGATGGCTTTGAAGGGCAAGTACACCCCCAGTAAATACGCCGGTAAGGATTACAACAAAGATGGATTTTACCCCGACAAATTCCATTTGTTTGATTATTGCCTTGAACCGGTATGGAGGTAGCATCATCCAGACAAGGGCCTGCATTAAGAGAATAAAAATCCGGCCCATTTCTCTAACAATACCAATGGTATATCTGCCTAAATATGATATCATAGAAAACATTAACTTACCTATTTTTATTCGTAACCGTTCACTCCGCCATAAGCACGGCGGATAAAGGTTCAACGTTTCCCGCTGAAAGCGTGATTCAGGCCTGCCCTGGCGTGACTTTCATGCATTTTAGCTAAATAGTGTCTGAACGAAAAACCGGTTCAGGCACTATTTTAGATTTTGCCCGCCTGCCGTCCGTCGGGAAGGGATTGCGGATTTTGGATTAAAAAACAACGCAATTTCAAAGCCTTGAAGATTTAAGGCCAAAACTTGAAAACTATATTTCAAGATTTTCGTTCAGACACTAATTAATTATTAAATCTTCTAAATATGTTATGGTTCCTTCCCATTTCAAGTGGGTAAATTCCCCTCCCTTGATGGGAGTTTATCTATTTCTTTCCCCTCCTTTGAACCCCTGAACCCTTAGCGTCTTTGTTCGTGTCTGGATATTTACCGCATCTTAAGGTTGATGAAATAATAGGGTAAACAATTTTCAAAGTCAAGAATGCAGATATATACACGCCCCTGAAGCACAAATAAAACTATAAGAAGTTATCGCTGGGATACGGAAGCTTTTATTTTTCCGGCGCGATCTGCCTCAAAATCACGTTGATAATCACACAATATTCGCTATTTTACAAGCAGGAATTCTGATTAGGACATAGCACTCCCTTCACCATCAATACGTGGGCTATGTTTTGTTCGATCTTTTTGTGTTTTCTTGACCTCTATATATAGAATATTTTATTTTCTCGGCTTGTTTTTAAAACCTCTAATAAAGAAAGTGCCGTTATGTTGATATGTTAATTATACCCCGGAAGGTTATAAATTGCGTTTTTTTCGGTTAGCAATGAGCATCAAGGGCAAGACGTGAAGGCTCGTAATAGCCGGCTATTGCGAGCCTGAACAACGCAGCTATTGATGTTCAGGGCCATTGAAAAATCGCAATTTGTGGCCTTTCGGGGTATAGCTATTATTACCTAATAGAAAAGGAATCTCTAAAGAAAGTAACATTCTTGATGTTTAAATGGGGTGAAATTTATTGCTTTTGAGCATGTCTACCGATTGAATTTACTGCCCAAGACCAATATGACTCATTGAGTAATTATGTTTATTGTCCAATTGTGTTTCTTGATGCACCAAGGGAGTTAGAACATAAATAAAATAACCTAAAAATAATTAAGGGAGGAATGATAATGGAGGAAAAACTGGCTAATCCAGCGCCACTCGGTTTGATGGGTTTTGGAATGACTACCGTGCTTCTTAATATTCACAATGCAGGATTTTATCCGCTTGATTCAATGATAATTGCTATGGGGATATTTTATGGAGGTATAGCACAAATTATTGTAGGAATAATGGAGTGGAAAAAGGATAATACCTTCGGTTTGACCGCCTTTACATCTTTCGGACTGTTTTGGCTTTCCTTTGGCGGTTTAATCTTGCTGCCAAAGTATGGACTTTGCCAAGGTCCAACAAACAAAGCAATGGCAGCTTATCTATTTATGTGGGGGCTATTTACTTTTTTTATGTGGATTGCAACATGGAAGCATAATAGAGGGCTCCAGGTAATTTTCTTTACATTAACCGTCTTGTTCTGGATGCTGACCTGCAAAGATGCCTTTGGGTGGAATGGCCTTTGGGCAAGTATGGCAGGCTATGAAGGTATTTTCTGTGGACTCTCTGCAGTATACGTAGCCATGGCGCAAATCTTAAATGAAACCTACGGGAGGATAATATTACCTATAGGGGAAAAATAAATAGCCCTGTGCAAAAAAAACAAAATATTAGAAGCCATGAACATCGGCTATGACGGTGTTTATGGCTAACTAATATGTTGTCCAAAGATTACCTTAATTTGAATTATCTCCCAAACTATGAGAAAATTAATAATATTTATAATTGCGAGCTTTACAATAATGAGCTTAATGAGCTGTAATCTGTCGAGAAAAATGCTGTATTATCCACAGCAAATTTCAGAAAATCGTTTAAAGTATATTCGTGAAAATTTTCAAAATGTATTTGAGTTAAATATCAAATCCGAAAAGAACATACTATTACACGGTTGGATTATAAAAAAAGACATTAAAGATCTCCCAACCATATTTTATTTTGGTGGTAACGCAGAGGAAGTATCCCTTAATATTGAAGATTTTGAAAAAAGATTACATGCCAATGTTATCCTATTTAATTACAGAGGATATGGATTAA
>Ga0307991_1001602_pt1 | contig 15711 bp, 8 predicted proteins | sample EllFjometagen131_FD_203146 | JGI IMG/M metagenome (GOLD analysis project Ga0307991, IMG submission 203146) | Marine microbial communities from Ellis Fjord, Antarctic Ocean - #131 | ecosystem: Environmental > Aquatic > Marine > Unclassified | place: Southern Ocean | collected 2014-10-08
TTTTCATCATAATATTCAGAGTTTGCGTATGGTTGATATTATCAGCAGTAACGGCAGGGGGTTGAATCTTTCATTTCAGGTAAGAGACGGGATTATTTCGCATGATGGAGAAGTTCATAATACAATTCTGAAACCAGACTGGAAAAAGACAGAAGCAGATATTGCTGAATATATACTTCATAAAAAAAACGGTGCTAACGTCAAATGGATGCCTGTAACTATGGAAGGCTGCGTGGTGAGAATATCAGATACCATAGCCTATATCGGTCAAGACATTGAAGATGCCATCAGGCTCGATATCTTGAAAAGAGATGAATTACCCGAAAATTGTGTTAGTTATCTGGGAAACAGGAACAGCACTATTATCGATACATTGGTAAAGAGTGTGATCGTGAACAGTCTGGGTAATGATTATATTGCCTTTGATGAAGAGACTTCTTTCTATTTGTTGGAATTAAAGAAGTTTAATTATGCCAGGATATATACAAATGAGAGCGTAAAAAAAGCCAAAGAAGTGATTGGAAAGAGCATGACGTTATTGTTTGAAGAATATCTGAAAGACATCGTTAATGAGCGCAAAGAATCTAAGATATTCCGGCACTTTATCAATCATAAGAGTGATTCATATTGCAAAAGCTATAGTGCAAAAGAAAAGGTAAGAGACTTTCTCTCGACAATGACAGATCGTTATTTCAATGAAGAAGTAAAGCGGTATTTTTTACCGGCAAGTAATATATAATTAAGGAGATATAAATGGAACTATTTGATTTAGAGAAACAAAGTAAGGAATTAAGTGAGCAGATAATCTCGATCAGGAGGTTACTTTGACTTTGATCAGCTTGGCAGGAAAATAAAGATATTAGAAGAGAAAATGAATGCCCCTTCTTTCTGGAATGACCAGTTGGAGGCGCAGAAAGTAACTAAAGAAGTAAGTGATAAAAAGTTACTTCAAGATAAGATATTACAATTGAGTCAGATCAAAGACGATCTTGATACATATTTACTGCTGCTTGGTGAGGATTATAGCGATGAACTCAGAGATGAGGCAGCAATTTATCTGAATGAAAATAAAAAATTTGTCAATGATGCTGAGATTGCAGTTTTGCTCAGTGGTCCATCCGACCATTGTAGTGCTGTTTTGGCAATTCATCCTGGAGCAGGTGGCACAGAATCTCAGGATTGGGCAGAAATGCTGCTGCGCATGTATCAAAGGTGGGCGGAAAATCAGAATCGTAAGTTTAAGGTTGTAGATCTTCAGCCTGGCGATGAAGCAGGTATCAAGAGTGTTACGATTGAAATTATGGGAGAATATTCCTTTGGGATGCTGAAAAGTGAAATTGGTGTTCACCGTCTGGTGAGGATTTCTCCATTTAATGCTCAAGGCAAAAGGCAGACTTCATTTGCATCTGTGTTTGTATATCCCCTTATTGATGAGACAATTGAGGTTGATATTGATCCCACAGATCTGCGGATTGATACTTATCGCGCCAGCGGAAAAGGCGGGCAGGGTGTCAATACTACTGATTCGGCAGTCAGGATAACGCATATTCCCACAAATGTGGTTGTATCATGTCAAAATGAACGCTCTCAGATTAAAAATAGAGCAACTGCTATGCAGATATTGCGTTCAAGGCTATATCAGGTATATCTGGAAAAACAGCAAAAAGAAAAACAGAAGATAGAAAACACTAAAACCGATATCGGCTGGGGTAATCAGATTCGCAGTTATGTATTTCATCCCTATCAGATGGTGAAAGATCACCGAACAGATAATGAAACAGGTAATACTTCGTCAGTAATGGATGGTAATCTGAATAGTTTCATTTATGCCTATTTGAAATTTATGGCAGAAAGGAGCTGAAATGAATTATAAAGAACTCATTCCTCAGATAGATATAGAAAAAATGCCCCGACATATTGCCATAATTATGGATGGTAACGGACGCTGGGCAAATATGCATAAACTGAAACGTGTAAATGGTCACAAAGCTGGGGTGAAAGTAGTAAAGGAAATAGTGGAAACAGCCAGAGAAATCGGACTTAAATATCTTACTGTATATGCCTTCTCTACCGAAAACTGGGGGAGAAGTGATTATGAAGTCAATTATCTGCTGAAACTTATACTCGATTCATTGATTGGTGAGATAGAAGAACTCACTAATAATGGAGTGAATATCCGCTTTCTGGGCAGCAAGAACCGATTGCCCAAAGGTTATGATAAAAAAGTGGAAGATACTTGCCGTAAGTCTTGGAGCAATACAGACTTATATCTCAATGTGGCAATGAATTATGGCGGCAGACAAGAGCTGGTGGAAGCAGTAAAGGCAATCAGCAAAGCAGTTCAGAAAGGGGACTTGGCAATTGAGGATATCAGTGGTAATACTATATCTGATCACCTTTATACGGCAGGAATGCCAGATCCTGATCTGATAATTCGTACCAGCGGTGAGATCAGGCTGTCAAACTATCTCATCTGGCAGTCAACTTATTCTGAATTCTGGTTTACTGAAACTCTCTGGCCCGATTTTAAGAGGTCAGAATTTATTTCAGCAATATTAGATTATCAAAGCCGTAAACGAAGATTTGGTAAAAGATGATGAAAAGTAAGTTATTAAACCGGATTATAGTTAGCCTGATATTTGGTCCTGTTACGTTATTATTATTCTGGCTGGGTGGAATTGCTTTGCAGATATTTCTGGGTATATTGACATTTGGGATGCTGTTTGAGATACGTAAAAGCCATAATGATAAAGGATTGAGGATACCATTTATGCAGATGATACTTGGTGAAATCGTATATCTGGCACTGGTGCTAGGCAATAGCATACATTTCATTGGAGCCATCTTTTTGACTTTTGTGATTCTGGGTGGAATGCATATCTTCAGAAATGATGTTCAGGGAGCGATCCACAGAATAGCAGTGAGCATATTTTCAATAGTATATATATCGATATTTATCTCTATGATCTATAGTTTGAGGAATTTGCCGCAGGGAAGAGAAGTAGTGATCTCATTGCTGTTTACTGTCTGGATAACAGATACATTTGCTTACTTTACCGGGATGTTGATTGGTAAACATCAGGGGATAATTGCAATATCACCAAATAAGTCGTTGGAAGGATTCATTGGTGGACTGGTTTTCTCGATCATTGGCAGTTATTTTTTGGTCAGAATATTTGGACTGTCTGCTCAGATGATTTGGATGCTGCCAGTTGCTGGTGGTTTGATAGGGCAGTTTGGCGATTTGTTTGAATCGTTGATCAAGCGTGACCTTCAGATCAAAGACAGTTCAAGGATTTTATTTGAACATGGTGGAGTTCTTGACAGATTTGACAGCCTGTTGTTTTCCGCACCAGCATTGTATATATTATATATCTTATTAGGAGTGTAGAGTGAAGAGATTAAGCGTATTGCTTATGATAATATTGTTATCTGGGTGTTCCTGGATAAGTAAACAGAATTTGCCTGTAATTTCGAAGTTAATTCATAGCAGAGAAGAAGTTGTTATAGAGGAGTCTGGCGCAGCAGAAGTGCTTGAAATTGATATTGTAAAAGATTCCCTGGAACAGATCATCTCTGTTCAGCAGGCAGAGCTTGATTCCCTCAGCAGTGTGGTTTGCTCGCAAGACAGTCTGATAGAAATGTTGCAGCATGCACTGAATGAAGCAGATAAAAGAATCGCCATTAAGCAGGGTTTTCATTTGCCTGATACCATTGTTTTCGCTGGTGTTACATTTGACCTTAAAAATGAGCGTGTACTTAATAAACTCACCCAGGCTTATGAGGCTGAATTAAAGGATGCTTACAATTATATTCCCCGCAGCGGGAGGTATTTTGCTCATTTCGATAGTGTTTTTGCGAAATATGATATTCCGGAAGATGCCAAGTATCTTGCCATCGCTGAAAGCCGTCTGAGCTATATGGCAAAATCGCAGGTTGGTGCTACCGGCATCTGGCAGTTTATGACGCCCACAGCTAAAGAATATGGGATGAGAGTCGATGAATTTGTAGATCAGAGGCGTGATGTTTTTTCTTCTACAGAAGCAGCTGCCCGTTATCTTCTTTTCAATTATAATTATCTTAAAAGAAAGGGAGTGGAAGACTGGCTGCTTGCATTTTGTGGTTATAATGCAGGTATTGGTAATGTAAATAAAGTGATTAAACAGCAGGGAGGCAAAACCTTCTTTGACCTGATGATGAGTGTTGACGAAACCGATCGTTACGTCTGGAAAGCAGTTGCTCTTAAGCTTATATTTGAAAATGAAAGTGAAATATTCAGTAAGGAGTTTGTACGGCAAATACCTATTGAAGATGAAATTAGACGCGTGAATGTTACTATCAGTGGTTATTATGAAATCGATGAATGGGCACAGGCGCAGGGAACATTTGTGAGTCGTGTCTGGGAACTGAATCCATGGATAAAAACATACCATCGTTCTCGTAAAAAATATTCCGCAGTTATTGATGTGGTATTGCCACCGGGTGATTATGAGATATGTCTGCCTCAGGAGAGTGAGCCGGATGAGATGGAAATTACCAGGATCGAAGCTGAATTTAAGCAGGAGAATAGTGGTTACTTTGAATTTTATACTGTTCAAAAGGGTGATAATCTCTACGATATATCACGTAAATTCCACACCTCGGTGAGTAAACTCAAATCTATTAATACTATTAGATCTGATGTGATTAAACCCGGGCAGAAGCTGCGTATGTTTGGCAAATCATCTAAGAAGGGCGAATATACCGTTAAGAAAGGTGATTATATTAACAAAATTGCCAGCAATCTAGGTATTTCAGCTTCACATCTATTAAAAACTAATAACTTAAAGAAAAACAGGCAGGGTACCTGCATAATCTATCCGGGACAGAAACTGAGATATTAATGGATATAGCAATTAGAGCATATCAAGATGAAGACCTTGGTCAGATAGCTGCTTTAGAAGAAAAATTATTTAGTTTACCTTGGAGTCGAGATTCATTAAAAGACTCGTGTGAAAATGGGTTATGCTGGGTAATGGAAACAGATTCGCAAGAGATCATAGCTTATTTGATAGGCGTATTGGTACTCGATGAATTTTCCTTATATAATATTGCTGTCAGCAAGGCATTTCAAAATAAGGGTTATGCCTTTCAATTTCTAAAATTTCTTATTAGTTGGCTGCAAGAAAAAAAGTGCGAAAAGATATTTCTGGAAGTTCGCTCGCAAAACCTGGCAGCAATCAGATTGTACCAAAAATGCGGTTTTAAGCCGCTTTATTTACGCAGACATTATTATAAAGAACCTGTTGACGATGCCATTACGATGACTCGTCAAATCTAATCAAGGGGATAAAACTTATGAAAAATTATGATTTTCTGGTGATTGGAAGCGGATTGGCAGGGCTTGTCTTTGCTCTGGAAACCGCAGAAAAGGGGAGTGTTGCCGTTATTACAAAAAAGAAACTGAATAATTGCAATACAGATTACGCACAAGGTGGTATCGCTGCTGTATTGGACGGCAAAGACAGCTTTGAAGAACACGTTAATGATACATTTATTGCTGGTGGAGAACTCGGCAAAAAGGAGATTATCAGCCAGATTGTAAAGGATGCTCCAAAAAGGATTCAATATCTGATAGATCTCGGAACTAAGTTTACTCTGGAAAATAATAGACTTGATCCACGTCTCGAAAATCTATCTTTAACACGTGAAGGCGGGCATTCACAAAAGCGTGTAGCATATTCTGCTGATTCCACTGGGCATGAGGTTATGAGAGCTTTGATCGCAGCTTGCCGGAAACACAAAAACATTGATATCTATGAAGACCACCTGGCAATTGACTTGATAACTCAGCATCACATTTCGCAAGCAAAGCATTTCGTTCCGAATATAACATGCTGGGGTGCTTACATTTTGGATATTAATACAAATGAAATTGAGATATTTCGTGCCAGGAAAACAATGATGGCAACCGGTGGCGGTGCACAGGCATATTCATATAACACAAATCCTGATATTGCAACCGGTGACGGTTATGCTATGGCTCATCTGGCTGGTGCCCGGATTGTAAATATGGAATTTGTACAGTTTCATCCTACTGCTTTTTATGATCCAGAAGGAAAACCATTTTTAATTTCTGAAGCAGTGAGGGGAGAAGGTGCTATCTTGAAATTAAAGAACGGCGAAACCTTCATGGAAAAATATCATCCTTTAGAATGCCTGGCTCCACGCGATATTGTTTCTCGAGCTATTGATCTTGAATTGCGTAAAAGTGGAGAGAATCATCTCTATCTTGATGCCACATTGATTCCACCGGAGAAATTGAAAGCTCATTTCCCATACATTCAGAAAAAATGCGCCCAAAGGGGAGTTGATATTACTCGAGATCCCATACCTGTAGTACCTGCTGCTCATTATTTCTGCGGAGGAATTATAACTACAATTGACGGTGAAACGGATATCAAAAATCTATTTGCTGCCGGTGAAGTTGCCTGTACTGGTTTACACGGAGCAAATAGACTGGCTTCAAATTCTCTTTTGGAAGCTCTGGTTATCTCATGGCGTGCTGCTCATCATTCATCAATAGATGATACTGTGGAATTCCCTGAAATTCTGCCTTGGCAGGAAACTACTGCTTTTAACGAAAATGAGTGGGTGATCATTTCTCATAACAGACAGATTTTAAATACCATTATGCAGGGATATGTGGGCATCACTCGTTCTCGCAGACTTCTGAAATATGCTCATTCTCGGATCGCAAATATTTATGAGGAAATCAATAATTTCTATCAGCATAATCCTGTAAGGAAAGAGGTGATTGAAACGCGTAATATTGCGATAGTGGCATCTCTCATCGTCAGGTCTGCGCTTATGAGAAAGGAATCAAGAGGTGCGCATTTCATCCATGATTATTCCCAAAAAGATGATAAGAAGTTTTTGAAGGATACAATAATCTAAGTAGATATCAACAGTTTTGGAGCACTGCTAATGTATTCCAAAGTTAAGCAATAAAAAAAAGCCGGGTTAAAAACCCGGCTTTTCTCATTTTCCTCTGGAATTATTTCATCAAAATCACTTTCTGTGTTTTTGAATTACCATTTGCAGAGAAGCGAAGGAAATACATTCCACTTGCTTCTGTGGATGCATTCCAGTTAAGCTGATATTCACCAGCTGTTTGCGTTTCATTTATCAGAGTTTCCACGAGCTGACCTCTTACGTTGTAAATGTCGATCATTACGTGACCTTCAGTTGCAAGCTCATAGCGTATTGTTGTTTCTGGATTAAACGGATTAGGATATGTTCCCAGCATCTGTGTTGCTGCGGGTGCTCCATCATTTTCAAAGTAAAGCTGCATTCCTGAAATATCTTCTCCTGGATTAGTGGCAATTGCCAGCTTTGTTTCATAAACCACACCATTCTGGTAAAGTTTGAAAGTTACTGTTTCTTGCTGATCACCATTGATTACCAAAGATACGATTCCATTGCTGATTGCAGTGGCAGCACGGCATTCTTCTCCTGCAAATGCAGAAATGAATCCTGTTGCTGGTTCGTTATTAAGGTAAGCATTTCCATAAGCAATAGTACTGTTTGGATAGATCACAGGTTCCCAGATGGGGCAGGCGATCTTTTCGCTTACATTAAGTCCGCGTGAAGGTGGATCTGGATAGATAAGTGTGGCTGGGTTGTACATCTTAATCCAGTAACCTGAGCCTCCACTCATGACAGTGAGAGTATTAAATTCAGGTAGAAGAGATGGATCATAACTTCCAAATGAATCTTTGACTTTCAGTAGAACATCAATAATGTTAAACAAAGCATCTCCGATGGGCTGTGAGTTCTGAGGAAGATATCCCACCAGATTCCAGCCGGCTGAAAGCGAAATATCTGAGTTTATTACATCAACGGCTGGTCCTGAAACTTCCATATTCATTGGACTTGTCATATTTACATAATATGCTCCACCATCTTCAAATGCTGTAAGTGTATTATATGCAGAAGGCAGATCAGGATCAAAACTATTGAAGATATCCTTGATCTTGTTCAGATTTTCATTAGCTATGAAGTCTGCAAATATATCTACGATCTCGTAGCTTTCTGGATATACGTTAATTGACATCAGATTCCAGCCTTGAGCAAAGTTGATTTCCTGTGTTATATTGGAAGATGTTGTTGCGTTCAGGACAATCACGTCTATTGATCCTCCTGGTATGGTCTCAATGGTTGTGGCAACATTCATGGTAATATCTTCACTTGCATCCCAAACCTTAAAGTGAGCTATTTCTGCTTCGTTACCCTGGATAACGAGTGTAGCGTATGCTGTTACACGATTTACTACAACAACATCGGCAACTGCACGACATTCAGATCCCACAAATGCTCCGATTCGATCACCTTCGGCGGCAGGAATTCCTTCAATCGTTACGATTGAGTAAAGCAGGGTGCTATTGGTATATATCACAGGACTCCAGTTTGGTCCTTCTCCACTGCCAAATCCAAGATTTAAGAAATCTGGAGGAGTTCCGATCTCGTTTCCTGGATTCGTTGTAAAGGTATCATAAAGCTCATAATACTCATTTCTCGAATAATCATAGAGCATAAATTCTATCTCTTCGATTTCCGAACCATTAACGTTAATGGTGGCATAAGTTAAATTATCTTCCTCGCTAATAAAAGGATAACTCCAACCGCGCATTTCGCCATCAACGAAAGATCCTACCATATCTATATTGCCATCTTCATCAGTGGCGGCTGGTAAACCATCGATTGATACTCGGCAATAAGCAAGTGTGCTTGATGGATATACTACTGGTTCCCAGGTTGGACCCATCCAGACTGTAATTGTCCAGAGATTCTCAAAAGTAAATTCTCCATCAGTTATTTCAATCTTGACTGTGAAATCTCCATTTCGATCATAGGTGATTGGCATGTGAGTGTCGTTCTCATTATTAAAGGGCACTCCGTTGAGATACCATAATATCTCAACTCCACCTTCCACATCTGTGAAATCAACACCAAAATCAATAAAAGTGGTGTCTGTCAAAGTGATCACATTTTCTGCTGGTGAATAAACGATATTCAATGGTGAATCATTAACGGATGTCACCAATATTTCAACATCATCGCTGGCAATTGAGCGTCCCTGCTGGTCATCTATACTAAAGGTGATTATCTCATTACCAAACCAGTCGCCTGCAGCACTAAACGTAACTCCAAATCCGTCGATTAAGACAAATACATTCTCGCCCTGAACAACGGTCAAAATCAAATCATCCTCATCAATATCACTGATGAATGGTGAGAAATCTACAAATAATTCACCATCTTCAAAGAAAGTATAGCTGTCTTCTAATTCAATAACGGGAGCATCGTTTACGGATAGTACCTCTACTGAGAATACATCAGTTACTTCAATGCGTTCTACATCATCTGTAATTACTATTGAAAGCCCTGTAATGCCAAACCAGTTTTCTGCGGCACTAAAATTGATGTCCATACCGTCAATCATTGAGTATAGATTGATTTCGTCATAATCAAGAGCAACGATTGATAATTCATCACCATCTACATCATAAGCATAATCAAGAATATCAACGTCAAGAACCTGATCTTCATCGAAATAAATAAATTCCGGCATTTCTATTACTGGTGCATCATTAACGGGAGTTACGATGATATCGCAATCATCAGCATCTGTTTCACGAGTCATAAAATCATCAACCATAAAGTTAAGTACTTCATTGCCGTTATAATTCAATGGTGCAGTAATTGTGGCTACCAGACCTTCTATTGAAACCATCAGATCAGTATATCCATTCACATACAATACAAGCTGATCAATTGTATTATCAACATCTGAAACATAAAGCCCGATATCAAAGACAAGTTCTGTATCCTCGTCAAAAGGCATCTCAGCAGGAATATCAAGTACAGGTGCATCATTTATTGCTAATACTTCCACAATAAATATATCTTCAGCTACTTCACGTTCCTGATTATCGGTAATTGAGATTGTTACCTCTGTTGCTCCAAACCAGTCTTGAGCTGAACTGAATGTAATCATCTGATCATCGATCTCATAGAGCAGGTTTTCTTCATTACAAACTACGGATACGATAGCCAATTCATCATTTTCCACATCAGATATATAGGCACTAAGATCAAACATTTCTGAGTTGTCTTCATCAAAAGTTATCAATTCAGGAAGTTCGATTACTGGCGCATCATTAACTGGTACGATGATAAAATTACAGAAATCAATGGCAGTTTCTCTACCTTGTGCATCATCAACTGTGAAAGTTAGTTCATCTTCTCCACTCCAGTTTTCAGGAGCTGTTATTGTTGCTACTAAACCTTCCACGTCTGCATAAAGCATATCTATTCCACCAACATATAATGTAAGTTCATCATTTTCGATATCGGTAACATACTCGCCCACATCGAAAATCATCTCAGTATCTTCATCAAAAGACATCACTGGAGGAACATCAAGCACTGGTGCGTCATTAACTGAAAGTACGTTGATCATTGCGAAATCTATAGCAGCTGCTCTACCGGAAAGATCATTGATCATAAATGTTAACGATTCGCTGCCAAACCAGTTTTCTCCTGCTGACATTGTTACAATATATCCTTCAATTCCGATATTAGTGTTAATATTACCCCAAGCAATTATCTGATGGGAATCGTTGTCTGGATCGATGATAAAATCACTGAAATCAACTTCCAGCATTTCGTCTTCATTAAATGTAAATGCATCCGGTAAGACAAATTCAGGTGTATCATTTACATTTGTTATGTTTACGAGTCCATCTTCTATCATTGTAAGAGTAGTATTATATTTAAAGTTTTCTATATCAAGCGGACTAACTCCAGGTTCATAAGTATCAAACTGGAAAGCAACCAATTCGCCAGCTCCGGTAAGGTAACCGCTGTTTGCATAAGCAACAGTAATCAAGCCAGGCTGATTCAGGTTTACTACCAGGATATCTGGTGAAAGTATTCCTGCTGTATAGCCAGTGAAATTCATCAGGTCTGCATCATAAGCAAGATTAAACTCGTAAGACGTTACGCTCATGTCTAAAAGTACTTCATCTGTAGTTATTGGAACATTGATTGATTCATTTTCCATAACATCAAGTACAGGTGCGCTTACCACAAGTTCTTCTATTGGAATATCAACAACTGTAATCACTACATTATCCATCTCTGACCAGAGGTTGCCGTCAAATACTGAAAGCCCAATTTCAAAATCTGTGTCTTCACCAACAAGTGGTGCTGTGAATGTGGGAACTGCGGATGTCGGATCATCAAACACGATTCCTGCAGTTGCTGTCCACAAGAAGTCCAGGTAATCACTGGGATCTACCTGTACATCAAATATGTATGGATTATTGCCATCTCCTTCATGGAAATCTATCACAAATGGGAAGCTCTGATCAAGATCATAAACTCTATCTGTGCTGGCATCGTAAACCTTAAAAGTAAGCGTCTCTCCTGATACCATATTACTGTATACCATTGGACCAAAGAAGATGTAGCCATATTGTTCTGTGTAATCAACAACTGATCCATTACCATAAGCAAGACCGGCGATTCCACGGCATTCATCATCTACAAAAACTCCCACAACATCATTCATATCGTCTGTGAATATGCCGTTATAGCTTATGGTTCCCGAGAAGGTGCCATTATATTGGAAATCATGGTAATTTACTGACCAATCCGGTGCTGTACGTAGTTGCATAAATTCATCAGGATCAGAAGATCCAGTTCCATCAAGCTGAACCAGACTTGCTTCAAATACTGTCTGGTCTTCACCGGCATCTGCGATTGGAGCATAGTTGCTTACGTGGATGAAGGCATTACCATCAACCATGTTTTCCAGATATAGTGCATTATATTTAAACTGGTTAACATCAAAGGTCATTTCTCCATTACTAACTGCTGTAAATTCAAGGGTAATAAGATTTCCCACTCCATCAATAGGTGCAAAATCTGCAAAAGCTACAGAAACATTTCCATCTGTATTCTGGAAGGCAAGAAGGTTTCCTGATGTGATCACTCCACCTGCTTCATAGCCCACATAATCTACCATTGCATCATCAAATCCCAGATTGAACTGGAAGGAGATCACATTCCAGCTTTCCTGGATTGCTGTGGTGCTGATATCAACTGTAAAGTTCATGCCCACACGCGTTTCCACATCTGAGCAAGTGATCACTGCATCTTTGTATGGTTCCACTATTGTGATAAATCCATCTTCCATGTCATCCAGATAAAGTGAATTATATTTGAAATTAGAAATATCAAGAACTGATTCTCCCAATATCGGTGATGCTGTAAATTCAAGTGCGATCAAAGATCCTTCTCCTGAGATTGGAGCAAAGTTAGCATAAGCTATTGATACGTTACCATCGGCATTTTCAAAAGCCAGTAAATTTCCTTCGGTGATCATTGATCCATAATCATAGCCAATATAATCAAGATATTCTGCATCAAATCCCAGATCAAACTGGAATGAGATCACATTCCAGGCTGTATTAATATATGTAGTATTGATTTCCACTATGAAGTTCTCACCACCACCTACTATTAATTCCGGTGCTGTGATTACGGCATCTTCATAAGGAATTTCTATGTTGATCATTCCATTTCCGGCTTCTGGTAAGTAAACGGCGTTATATTTAAATTCATTAATTACAACCTCAGTTTCTCCAAGCTGCAAGGGTATGAAATTGAATCCTGCCAGGCTTCCTGCACCCATGAGTGCATTGTAATCTGCAAAGGCAACTGAAAGATGCCCAGTTTCAACCTCATAAGCAAGTAAACTTCCACCCGCGGGTACATCACCCAGCTGATAGCCCGTAAATTGCAACATTGCTGGATCATAATACAGATGGAACTGATAAGAAATTAGATTCCATTCTGCCAGAAGTTCTTCTGTTATGATATTGCATGTAAATTCCATTTCCAGGTCTGCATCAATATCTTCTGCATAAACTTCTGTGAAATAATATGGCACATATACATTTACTAAGCCAGCTACAAGGTTTTCCACACTTATGCTGTTATAATAAAATTCACTTATCAAAAGATCACTGTAGCCAAACTCATTAGCAGTAAAGTTGAGATAATTAAGTGCTAAAGGCATCTCAATTGGGTCTGCACTGGAAAATGCAACCTGAATTAATCCCGGCTCCGTGCCATTGACAACTAAGATTCCTTCCGGCATGTTGTCACCTTCTGTATATCCTGTAAATGTGATTACTGCCGGATCATAATTTAAAATGTACTGGTAAGAAATAACACCAAATTCATTAGCAAGTGGTGTGGTAAAGATGCCAACTGAAAATTCACTGTCAATGAAGGTATCAAGTGTTTCCACGGTTATTACTGCATCTGCAGGATTGGGTACATTCATTACTGTTACGACTATTTCATCGCTACTGAAAAATTCCCCGTCATTCACTGTAAGTGTCATCACGTATTCAGCGTCTTCTTCGATTTGAGGTGCTGTAAATGTTGGGCTCATTGCTGTGGCATCGGAGATTTCAAGTTCACCTTCCCAAAGGTAGTAAAGCATATCATCATTGGGATCATTACTTCCGCTACCGTCAAGCATTCCTTCCAAGCCTTCATAAATACCAAAATCTTCTCCTGCATTTGCTACCGGAGGATTATTAGGATTGGTGATTATCACTTCACCTGGTATCAGATTCGCTATATATTCGTTGTTATATACAAACTCTGTTAATGCCACTTCTGAAGTCCCTTCGCTGATCGCATTAAAAAGAAATCCTGCTACAATTCCTTCTCCATAAATGAAATCACTGCTTGCAAAAGCTGCCTGAACTACGCCAGGCTCTTCGCCATTTATCACTATATCATATAAATCACGGTTTCCTGGTACATAGCCTGCATATTCCATCTGTGCTGCATCATAAGTCATGATGAACTGGAATGAAAGTATCTCATTTTCTGGCATTACAAGTGAGGTCATTACATCAATCCCAAATTCATCGCCAATAAATACATCGGCACCGGTTACTGAAATTTCAATTTCTTCCCAGTCAGGATATACTGTCACCATCGCATTTACTTCATCTGTAAATACAAAATTATTGTAAGTGGTCTCTGATAAATAAACATCGCTATAGCCAAAACCTGTTGGCTCAAAAGTTAAGATCAAAAGATCGTTTATTCCGGCAAGTACTTCAGAACCGGAATATGCCGCATTGATTAATCCAGGTTCATTTGCATTTACTACCATGATTCCAGTAAAGTCTGGATTAATGGCATAATTTGAATAGGTCATGAATTCTACATCATAATGAAAACAGAACTGATAGCTGAGTATCTCGTCTTCGGCTAAGATGTCGGTGGAATTGACCGTTACTTCAAGAGGAGAAATTCCCTGATGCATTACGGGATTTACCACAAATCCAACTTCCGGAATGCCGTTAATTATAACTGAACCACCCGTTATATTGGTAATGTCTGAGTTATTGTAACGTGCATCGCTCAATGTCAGCTGTGTTTCACACGGTGCCAATGGTATCAGATTTACAGAAATTAGATCATAAGTTCCTTCCAATACTAAGGCTCCGGCATAAGCTGCCATGATTAAACCGGGTGTTAGATCATTCACTACAAGCGATCCCGGTAATTCCGTGCCTACTGTGTAGCCGTTGTAATCAAATAACATTGGATCATAATTTAAATGAAATTGAAATGATATTGCCGGATCGGCAACGGTTAACTCACTACTGGTTACTACAAAATCAAAAGGGTCTAACCCAAATTGCTCAATATCACTCATTACAAAGCCTGCATCGGCAAGGTCTGCATAAACTATTGATACAGTTAGGGCAATTAACAAAATTATAACGATTTGACGTCTCATTATACCTCCATAAGGTTTAGTTTTTTATCTTCTTGTTTTTTTTAGCCATACACCATTTCCCATTAACCCCTTAAATGCTTTTTTTCGTTTATATTGTCAATAACTTTCTACTTTTTATATGCAGATACCTTTTTCTGCTCTTCCAAAATTTATGAATCAAGCTTCAAAACTACTCCTCTACATAATAAATTACCCCTCGTTTTTGATCTTCTCAGACAAACTGATTTAATCTGAAATCCTTGCTCGATTATGCACTTTATGCGCGATTTTAAATTTCAGCCCTTATTTAATTAGAAATCCTTTTAAAAAGAATAATTCACTAAGCTCCTATTATACTCTAACAGCAATAATATTACTGTAATACATTCTATAGTAATAATATTAGCTTACTAACATTATCTCTTTACTTAAAGCATTATCTTACAATACTGCCAAACCAATACTGATTTATTTATTAAAAAGATTGTACTAAATTTAGAAAATACCAGAAAAATGTCCTTATGGAACATAAAATGTATTAGTAGTAAATCAGAGGTAAATGTTATGAATGGTAATGAAGGTTTGGCGCAACTGGTTTCGAGACTGGGTGGACGTGAAAATTATATCCATATCATCAGAAAATTGAATAACGAAACGCAGATGATGGTTGATTCGATTCTTGACCTTATCACCGACAGCAACATCACCTCAGCAGAAAAACGCAACCTCCAGGACTACCTCGTACACTACCTGAAAAATACCTCATAAACAACCAACCAAAATTCCCCAAAACCACTACCTCCACCAGCAAGCCCCAACAAAAAAAAAGAAACAATAACAAATAAAAAACC
>Ga0307991_1001603_pt1 | contig 15709 bp, 11 predicted proteins | sample EllFjometagen131_FD_203146 | JGI IMG/M metagenome (GOLD analysis project Ga0307991, IMG submission 203146) | Marine microbial communities from Ellis Fjord, Antarctic Ocean - #131 | ecosystem: Environmental > Aquatic > Marine > Unclassified | place: Southern Ocean | collected 2014-10-08
CCGGTGGGAAAAAGTTATGTTGCAGAGTTGAAATCGGATGGCAACATCGTGCATTATACCGTCGATCCCGACTCTTTGGGTCTGATGAATACAATCACATTGAAAGACATTGCGGCAAGAAACGATCCGCGAGAAGAAGCCCGCAGGCTTTTAAGGCTGTTCACAGGCATGGACAAAGGCCCGTTGTACGAGACGATTTGCCTGAATACGGCACCTATTTTCTATGTAACGAAACAAGTGGACACGTTACAGAAAGGGGTAGAGAAGGCTCGTGACATCATCAATTCCGGACAGGCAATGGATAAATTGTGGCAATGGGTGCAGACCCAGAATCGAAACCCGCATGCCGGGGTAGATAACCTTAAAGCCCTTCTGGACACAATGTATACAAAATCATAGTTAGTGTCCGTCCTTAAACGGCATCTTTCGGCCCCCGGCGGCGTTCTCGCTCGTTTTCAATCCTCGAAATAGCGCGCTATGCCTGCGGTTGAAAACTCGCTCGGGCCTTGCCGGAAACCAAAATCTACCATTTCTGGATGAACAATAGTTAATACTTTATGATGTTTCGACAACTTTTAAATCAAAAGGAAAATCCTGAAATGAGGCTTTTCTTAGTGGAACTGCTAATTATCGTGGCAATATTTTTCTCTTCATTGGGAACCGGGCATACCGGTGAAACCGGCCATTATGCTAACGGGTTAGAGGGAATTAAAGGTTCAACCGTACCCGGCCCGGGCTTATATTATAGAATGTATAATTTATTCTACACTGCTGATGAACTGAAAGGTAAAAATGGGAATGAACTGGATGTAAATTTCGATGTAATTGTTTTTGCAACTGCGCATCGATTTATTTGGGTTTCTCCTATTAAAATATTAGGAGCGGATTATTCCGCCGATGCGACCATACCCTTAATTTACACTGATATCGAGGTAAAAGCTTCAGGAATCAACGATAAGGCCTTTGCCATGGGCGATATCTGTGTTGAACCATTTGCTCTGTCCTGGCATGGCGGCCGTTACGATGCTGCTTTTGGACTTGCCGCTTATCTGCCGGTCGGAAAGTACGACCAAAATGATGCTGCTTCACCGGGGAAAGATTTCTGGACCGGAATGCTTACACTTGGGGGAACCTGTTATTTCGATATGCAAAAAACCTGGTCGGCCTCAATTCTCAGCAGATATGAGATTCATAGCAAAAAAAGAGACTCCCATGTCAAACCGGGAAATGATTTTCACTTTGAATGGGGCATCGGCAAGACACTGGCAAAATACTGGGATGTCGGGCTGGCCGGTTACTGCCAATGGCAAGTGACCGATGACAGTGGTTCGGACGTAAGTTGGGATAAAAGCGTCCATGATCGAGTTTGGGCCATAGGTCCGGAGGTGAGCACCTTTTTGCCTTGTTTGGGGCTTGGAATTTCGCTCAGAGGCTTACGGGAGTTTGATGCAGTGGACCGTTCCGAGGGTTATATAATAGTTTTGAATCTGACAAAAATATATTAAAGGAAGGTATCAATGTTCTCAAAACAAATTAGCATAAAAAAAATTATTGAAAGGATTGTTCCGCTTGACCACGAGTGGAACAAAAAGGCAAAAGAGCGAACCGCTCAACTGGTTATGCCAACCAGAGCCATGGGAAGGCTTCATGATATATCGGAACGGTTATGCGGAATACAGAAAACCCTCCAGCCGAAAATAGATCGTAAAGCCGTTCTGGTAATGGCAGGAGATCACGGGGTTGTGGAGGAAGGCGTGAGTGCTTACCCGCAGGAGGTCACCGGCGCAATGATACAAACATTTTTAGCCGGTGGAGCCGGTATTAACGCCATATCCCGACATATTGGAGCAGACGTTCAGGTTGTGGATATGGGAATTATTCAGGATTTAGATCCTGATTCAATTGATGGTGGACATAAACTGTTGAACCGCAAACTCTCCCATGGCACCGCCAATCTGGCAAAAGCGCCTGCCATGACCCGTCAACTGGCTGAAAAAGCTATTTTAACCGGATTTCAGCTGGCCACGGATTTGTTTCAAAAAGGAGTTGAAATTCTTGGCACCGGAGATATGGGGATCGGCAACACAACCCCTTCGGCAGCCATTGGCGTGGTGATTACCGGCAAAACCCCGGAGCAAATGGTCGGGCGGGGGACCGGAATAGATGACAATAGCCTCATAAAAAAACGGGAAGCCGTAACCCGGGGAATTCAGGTAAACAATCCGGATCCCCGTGACGGTCTGGATGTGCTGTCCAAGGTGGGCGGCTTTGAAATCGGCGGCATCGCCGGATGTGTTCTGGCCGGGGCATTTCACAGCCGTCCCGTGGTCATCGACGGCTTTATTTCAACCGCAGGGGCTCTGATCGCTCATACATTATGCCCTCTTGTGACAGAATATGTTTTTGCGGGACACCGTTCCGAAGAGGCCGGCCACGGGGTAATGTTGAAATACCTTGGACTCGAGCCTATTCTGGATCTTGGAATGCGTCTCGGAGAAGGAACCGGAGGCGCCCTTGCCATGTCAGTGATAGAAGGTGCGGCTCATATGTTTAATGAGGTGCTCACGTTTGAGGAAGCCGGGGTTGCCGATAAAGATTAATACCTGAAAATCGCTCAACTTGGGTAATATTTTTCTTGACGCAGCCCCTTTGTTTGGTCTAAATAATCCCTGTTTTGTTCAGATGCTCGATGTTGAGCTTAATAGGGAACCCCGTTAAAATCGGGGACGGGCCCGCCGCTGTAATCCCGCCTTTTTCTGATTTCATGTGGAAAAGGGAACCCCCTTAGCCATTGTGTACCACTGTTCGGATATGAATGGGAAGGTTGCTAAGAGGGCGGGAAAGTCAGAAGACCTGTCTGAACTTAAGGCATAATCTGAGACCTTTGAAAAACGTTCAATTTTGCCTGCCCAGTTAAATCCGTATTTAATATTTAACCGGGGTTCAAGACCAAGGAAGGCGAAAATTTTAACCACAGGAATACGTTGAGTATTTTGAGGATTAAAATTTGAGCCTGACGCTGGGATTGGGCAAAATGGGGCGTTTTGCAAAAGTATCAGCCTTCGTGGACGGGAGGTGCCTTGGCTAGATCTTGAGGATAAAAAAGGGAAATCCCCGGATCGATTTATTTCGGTTCGGGTTTTTTTTGTCCCGGACCCTAATTATCTTTAGGAAGGAGGAAAAATTATGAAAAAGTGGCTGGGTTGTTTGGCTGTTTGTATGGTTTTATTTATTCCGGGATTGAGTCAGGCGGAAGATGCACAAAAAAACAAAGAGACGGTATCAACCATGGATGAAGTCGTGGTTACGGCAGGCAGGGTGGAGGAAAAGAAAAAGGATATTACTACCAACGTAACAATTATTAATGAAGAAGAGATAAAGATTTCTTCAGCCACGGATCTCGGTGATCTGCTTGCGGAGAAAGGTATCGGACATATTCAAAAATATCCGGGCACCTCAACCGCTGTGGGTATCCGTGGTTTCAGAACAGATGCAACTGGGGTTGACCTCGCGGGTCATGTTCTGATCCTGTTGAATGGTCGCCGTGCAGGAACTGGTAACCTGGCAAAAATCATGACAAAGAATATAGAAAGGGTGGAAATAATAAGGGGACCAGCCTCTGTTCAGTATGGTTCATCTGCTATGGGCGGAGTGGTAAATGTAATCACAAAAAAAGGCAAAGGTAAGCCCAGTTTCTTTGTGGACGGGGGATTAGGAAGTTTCGACCATGAGGAAGGGACAATCGGGTTTTCAGGGAAATTCAAAAGATTTGATTTTTCCGGGAGCGCTACAAGGGAGACCATGGACGATTATGATACTGCCGACGGGGACGATTATAAAAATACAGGTTATGATGAAAAGGAAAATGCCAGCTTAAACCTCGGATTTGAGTTTTTACCTAAAAATCATATCCGTCTTATTTATAATTATTTTGATGCCGATAAAGTAGGCGATCCATACTACCTCAGTCAAAACGATCTTGACAATTACACGGATAACAGCATTGAATCCATTGACTTTATTTATAACGGTGAGACCCCGAATGGACTTTTTTCATGGAAGGCCAGATATTTTTACGGGGAAGATGAATACAAATGGTGTGATCCGGCGTGGGCTTACAGGTACGAAAAAGATACTGACCACCAAGGTGCGCAGGGACAGGTCAGTTTACATTGGAAGGATTCAATTATTACCGGTGGTGTTGACTGGGTGAATTATGATATTGATTCTTCGTCAACACCAAAAGAATCAGAATATGATAATCCTGCCTATTTTATTTTGGCCAAAACCAAACTCTTTGACAAGTTCATCATCTCCGGTGGTCTGAGATATGATGACTATGAAGTGGATATGAAGGAAGATGGCGGAAAAGAAGATGATGATAATCTCTCGTCCAGTTTTGGTGTTGCCTATCTTGTTACAGACTATTTAAAGGTAAGGGCCAACTATGGGGAGGCCTTCAAGATGCCGACTGCCGATCAGTTGACTGGAGATGTGATGATGTGGCCAGACCATTACTTGGGCAACCCTGATCTGGATCCTGAGAAAAGCGATACATATGAAGGGGGTCTGGACTTTTCATTGGCTTCTTTTAATTTATCCCTTACCTATTTTTATACTGATTTTGATGATAAAATAGAAGTCTATGCTCTGCCAAGCTCTGACAAATCATACAAAAACATTGGTGGGGCTACCATAGAGGGATTTGAAGGTGAGATTTCCTTTGATATTGGTGCCTATTTTGACTGGGAGTTTGAAATCAGACCTTATGGCAGTATTGTCTATCTTACAGAATACGAAGACGATGAAACCCATGAGGACCTTCTATACACCGAAGACATTAATGCTTCCTGGGGTATTATTTTTTCGGATATGAAAGGACTTTCCGCCAATCTTAACTTTGCCTATACAGGCGAAAAAGACGTTGAAGACTGGGAAAATCAAGCATGGCCAGATCCGGTTGAAGTGATAAAAAGAAGCGGCTTTACTGTTGCCAATTTCACTATCAGTAAAAAGATACTTGATTTTGATAAATATGGAGGAGTTACCCTGAAAGGTAAAATTCTGAACATCTTTGATAAGGATTATGAGTACATTCAAGGTTATCCCATGCCGGGAAGAAATTTCTTTATTGGAATGAGGTACGATTATTAATACGCATGCCGGGGAGCCTGTCCGGTTGGACAGCTCCCCGGCTTTTGTATGCAACCTATTTGTTTTTTTCTATTGACATACTATAATAGAGATTATTTTTTTGTCGGTATCTTATTTAGTATTGGTATTTCTTACAAACTGGAAGATGGGACTTTTGGTTATGTACCGGAATGGGAAGGTATTTCACAAGGTAATTTTATGCAAAGTTACCGAAAGAAGGTATTTTAAATGAAAATAAAAAAACGATTACTGGTCAACTCTGCCGGATTACTGTTTGTTATTTTATTTGTCACCATTTGGACAATTTCCCCTGCCCTTTCCTACCCCGTAACATTTGTTGATTCCAGCGGAAAAACGATTACAATCAATAAAAGACCGGAAAAAGTTGTATCACTAGTACCCTCCGTCACCGAAATACTATTCAATGTCGGTGCCGGTGATACGGTAAAGGCTGTCACATATCACGACAGTTGTCCCGGTGAACCCGGTTCCAGACAGATTGTCGGCGGTTTTTTTTCACCGTCTCTTAAGGCGATTGACGCCGTGCAGCCGGATATTATATTTCTTTCCCCTCTGCATAAAAAGGTAATGGAAAAATTCTGCTCTGGAAAATGTATGCTCATCAACCTTGAAACAAATTCCATTGCTGACAGCTATAACAACATCCGTTTGCTGGGGAAAATCTTTAATAAAGAAAAACAGGCCGGCAAATTAGTTGATGAGATAACAACACAACTCCGGATTATTTCCGATAAAGTGGACAAAATACCCCTTTCAAAAAGGAAGAGAGTTTTGAGACTTATGGGTAGCGACCCGGTCATGACACCCGGAGACGATTCTTTTCAAAACGAAATGATCAAAGCCGCAGGCGGTATTCCGCCGGTACTCGCTAAAAACGGAGATATCGTGGGTATCACCAAACAAGAGTGGATGAAATTTAACCCTCAGGTGATTTATGGCTGTGGTGATGACAGGGAAACCGCCAAAAGATTTTTTAATCGCCCGGGCTGGAAAGATGTGGATGCCGTAAAAAACAGACAGATATATTACTTCCCCTGTGACCTGACCTGCAGGGCCGCGACTCATACCGGCTATTTTGTCTCATGGCTTTCTGCAAGAATTTACAAAGATGAGTTTTCAAAGAAAGAAACTCACGTTTTAAAAGAACAGGTATTCAAATCCCGCGGTCTGGATCTTGATTTTGATTACATAAAACATGCGCGCATTTCATACAGCCACATCCATGATTTTCTAAACAAAACCCTGATTATTGATTTCAAGAGCCCCATGTCTTTAGTATCAACCCTTGAGGGAGAGCGAAACGGTATAGAATCTGTGGGCAATCATTACTCCCCCCCGTCCTGCTGGGGAATTGAACATAAATTCGGTTTAAAGGGCATGAAAAAAAGAATATATCAGGTCATCGGCAGATCAGAAAAAACTGCCAGTTTCCTTTTTACCGGCGCGGATATGGATAACCTTTCCGTCAAGCGGGAAAAATTCAAAGACATGGAGGTATGCGCTATAGTAACCGCCGGTGTGACGTCAAATGCCGTTAGAATGTGTAAAGACAGAGGAAGATTCTATGAGCCCGCAACCATCAATATTATCATTTTATCAAACATGAAACTTACCCCCAGGGCCATGACCCGGGCAATTATCAGCGCTACAGAGGCTAAAACCGCAGCATTAATGGATTTGGATATCAGAAGCAGCTATTCTTCTTTGTTGCATCAGGCCACTGGAACCGGAACGGATAATATGATCGTTGTCCAGGGAACCGGTGTTGAAATCGACAATTCCGGCGGCCATTCAAAGGTGGGAGAACTGATTGCAACAGCGGTATACCAGGGTGTTCAGGAAGCCATTTGCAAACAAAATAAAATCACCGCTTCCCGCAATATCTTCCAGCGGTTAATGGAACGAAACATAAGCATATACCTTATGATATCCGGCATGACGTGTGAGTGTATTGCAAAACAAAGCGCCCTTTTGGGTGCGGTTGAAGATATTCTTCTTGATCCCCGATATTCCGGCTTTATTGAATCTGCTTTGGTATTAAGCGATAATTATGAAAAAGGATTGATTAAAGATCTTTCAACCTATGAGCTGTGGTGCCGTTTGATAGCAGAGGATATCGCGGGAAAGAAAATTGAACAAATGAAGGAACTTGTTTTTATGGAAGATCTGCCGGTAGTGCTGAAGATGGCGTTGAATTCCGTGTTGAACGGAGTTAGCCTCAACAGATCGTAACAATGCACAAAATTAAAGGATGAAATTATGATAGACATATTTATCAGCGGAGGACCGGTCATGTACCCGCTTCTGGCCTGTTCCGTCATTGTATTGACCGTGATTATTGAACGGATTTTTTTCTGGATCGGCATAGATATGCGCCGGGACAAACTGCTCGTGGATGAAGTTCTTGAGCTGTGCCGAGACGGGGACTGGGAATCGGTAAGAATAAAGACCAGGGCTTCCAAAGACTATATTATTAAAATTCTTATCACCGGGATTCTTCATCGAGAATTTTCTATGGTTAAAGCCATGGAATCGGCCGCTGCCGAACAGATCAAGCGAATGCGCAAATATATGGGAATTATAGACACCATGATTACCGTGGCGCCGCTTCTGGGTATTTTTGGAACGGTCATCGGGATCATCCTTTCCTTTGAAGCGCTGGGCTCGGCGGGCATCGAACACCCGCAGGTGGTTACTGCGGGAATCGCACAGGCTCTCATCACCACGGCAGCCGGCCTGGGGATTGCGATACTTTCGGTCTTTCCATACAATTATTTTAATTCACGGGTTGAAAAGTCTGCCCTTGCCATCGAAAAATATGCAACAAGTCTCGAAATCGTCTATGAAAAACTGGTCAGCCATAACGGGAATCAAAAAGGGATCAAAAATGAAAGTTAATTTTCAGACCGGTAAAAAAGTCCGCATTGAAATGCTTCCCCTGATTGACATCGTGTTTTTGCTCCTGGTATTTTTCATCTATGCAATGCTTTCCATGGCGGTACATCGCGGGTTGCCAATTTTGCTTCCCACATCCTCATCCGCCAACATAGATAAATCATTGGTGCTTTCCGTGACGGCAAAATCCGACGGAACCCTATATGTTGACAAAGAACAGATTGCCTTTAACGATCTGGCAGCAGTTTTGAAACGAAAAACCGGAGCCGAAAACGATCCCGGCGTATTGCTTTTTGCCGAGCGCAGCCTTTCATACCAGAGTCTTTTCCGGGTGCTGGACCAGATCAGAATGGCGGATATCCATCGAATTTCTCTTCAGGCAGATGTCGAGCAGTGAAACGAATAACAATAGCGGCCATACTCGCTTTGGGTATACACGGACTTCTTCTGGGATTGAAATTTGACGGGCTCCAGAGAATATCCAGTGAAAGGCCGAAACTCAGCGTTATGAACATGAGCCTTGCCCCCAGGCAACCCAGGATGACCACGCCCAAAACTGCTGTTAAAAAGCCTCAAATCAAAACAATAAAAAAGCCTGATGCCAAAAAAATAACAAAAAAGCCAAAAGTTTTTCCTAAACCCAAACCCAAAAAAGTCATTAAAGAGGTTATCCAAAAAGCGGAAAAGGACCCATCAAAATCCATTCCTGAAAAAACCGTTAAAAGTCCCGAAACTTTTGACCCGTCCGAACAGTCTCAAAGAGAATCGGTTTTTAAAGATACTGACACAGAGGGCGAACCCCTGTCTGAAAAACAAATCATACGTGAGGCAAGACCTCTTTATCGATCAAATCCACCTCCCAAATATCCTGCAGTGGCCAGAAGAAGAGGATTTCAGGGTAACGTAGTGCTTGAAGTTCTGGTGGGTCCGGTTGGAAATGTCATTGAGTTGCATGTATTATTTTCCAGCGGATACCCGATTCTGGACAGAGCCGCGAAATCTTCGGTAAAAAACTGGACCTTCGAGCCCGGAATGAGAGGGCAAGAAAAAGTTGAGATGTGGGTTAGGGTTCCGATCCGATTTGAACTTAAATAAAATATTTTGGTAACCGTTCACGGGTTCAGGGTTCAACGTTCAGGGTTAAGGACAAATAAGGTCATTGAAGATCCGAAGTCCTCGTTACAAATGTTCATTTTCCCAAGTAATTGGCAATTTGGCTTCAAATTTTGGATTAGGCCTGACGAAACTGACGCTTTTCTCATAAATATGCATTCCAAATGCAGTCTGGGGACGAGAATGGAACCTTGAACCCCTGAACCTTTGAACCCGTGAACGCCTATGTATCTTCAGCCCATTATCCTTCTCAACACCTCGACTTCATTTTTCAGAATGCGGAAACCGCAAATCCCCCAACCTTTGAACCGTGAACTTTGAACCGTGAACGGTTACAAAAACTTCTACTCCCAGTTAAACTTTACACCTCCGATTATCCAGCGATCGGGCATGGGGGTGAAGCCGGACTCAACATAGTTTTCGTTAAACAGGTTTGTGGCCTCAAGAAAGAGTTCGTATTTCGGAAGGACATAGGTCAGGCGGGTATCAACAACCGTATACCTCTCACCCACCATGCGTTTTCCATACCTTGCCTTGATAACTTGCTTCAATGAGGAAAGCCATGTAAACACCACAGACCCGTTAATCTGATGCCTCAGATAATCCAAAACATATTTTGATTCCATCCCCTGTGTATCCCTGTCCGAGTCAAGGTAAGTATAGGCGATACCTACAGATGAAAGCCATTTTGCGCTGAAAAAAGATTGCGGATAAAACGTAACTCCCACCTCCCCTCCCTTTGTCCGGACGGTTGCAATGTTTGTTGCCTGCCAGGCCGTTTCTCCGGGCCGTCGCGACCAATCAATAACATTGTCGGAATCACGGTAAAACAGGCTGAAATCAGCATTGACTCCTTCGGTGAGCCAGCGCAACCCGGTCTCGCCGGTCCAGGCTTTTTCAGGTTTAAGGTCGGAATTCCCCTGATTTGCCGGAGTCACATAGTAGAGTTCCGTATACGTTGGAACCCGGAAAGATTTTTCAAAGGAGTTAAACCAGGTGAGTCCATCTGTCAATTCGATGCTCACGTCCGCACCCGGCCAGTACTCCCAACCCCAGGAAGTATAGTGAACCGCGGAAGCGCCCATGCCAATGGTCAACAGGTCACAAGGATAAAGCCGGTGTTCAAGAAAAACAGCCTGTCGACTGCGATCGTGATCCCCCAGACTGGAACTTTCCATATCTTCAAGTTCAACTTGTCCGCCGATTGATGTGGTTCCCAGTCCGGACATGATAAGGGTGTTTACCTGTGCGCCAAAAACATCGGTCCGGTGCTCGTTTACGTTCCATACTCCGTTGACATTAATTTTAAATTCATCCTTATGACGCCGCCAGTGAATCCGGGGCGTTACTTCCACATTTGCCAGTTTAAGCTCGGCATTGCCGTATACCAGAAAGGTTTCCGTCTTTTCCCGCTGATCCGGAAATGTTTCGCTGTAAAATTTATAAGCGCCGAAATCTTTGTCTATGAACCCCATTCCCAGCCGGAACGTGTTAGATCCGGTTTTTAACAACCCTTTATAATTTATTGTCTTTATGTCAAAATCAGTATCTTTACCTCCAAGGTAGCCCGAAGAATACCGTCGACTTGCCGACAGCCGGTCGGATACGTTTTCCAGACTCAACGCCGCCTGTGCACCCAAATCATAATAGCCATATTCACCATATGAGGCATGGCCTCCAAACGAGTTGCTGTTCACGTCCCGAGTTATGATATTAATCACCCCTCCCATTGCATTGGGGCCGTAAATTCTTGCCGCCGGTCCTTTAACGATTTCAATGCGTTCAATATCATTCAGGTTAACGGGAAGATCCATATTGTGATGACCGGTTTGAGGATCACTAATATTAACACCGTCAACCATGATCAGTGTCTGCTCATAGGACCCTCCACGGATTCCCACATCGGCCTGAACTCCATGAGCACCGCGGTGGCGAACATCCACACCGTTTACATGTTCGAGGATATCTGAAATATTGTCCGCCGGCAAAATGGCGATCTCTTCCCGTGTGATTACCGAAACCGAGTAAGGGGACTCCGAAAGATGACAGGGAATACGACTTCCGGTGACCACCACCGGATCAAGTTCGTAGTATGGAACATTATTCTCCTGGGCCATCAAAGTGGCGTTGCCTGCCAATACCAAAATGAATATGATTGCATGCATCCGGGTCATTGAGTACAATCCAAGTGTGTGGTTAACCATGAATTGATTCTGGGGTAACGAAGATGCCGCTTATAACGTACCCGATTTTTTTTATCAAGTTTTTTTTAATTTGAGTTAGTGTAAACCCACGAGACCTTTGAAAAACGTTCAATTTTGCCTGCCCAGTTAAATCCGTTTTTAATATTTAACCGGGGTTCAAGTCCAAGGAAGGCGAATATTTTAACCACAGGAATACATTGAGTATTTTGAGGATTAAAATTTGAGCCTGACGCAGGAATTGGGCAAAAGGGGGCGTTTTGCAAAGGTCTCCCCATTTGATTTCGGTACAGCGTAGCGACGGCGTGTTTCTCTTGGAAACCGACGGACTGTTTGAAGGGCTTTAGCACTCGTTAGCCCGAGCCGAATGAATTTATGACAAAAAATTCAATGGGATAATTTAGCGAAGAATGGTTCTTAACACCTCCGGCGCGGCTCGGGCTAACGTGTGCTTAAGCTCATGTTTCAGTCGGTTGGAAAGAGATACACGCCGTCGTGGAGCGTTCTTCCTGTATTGGAATACAAATGCGTTTACCCTGTATTTTGAGTCGGAGGGTATAATAACGGCTTACGCTGAACCCGAAATTCTAAAAAACAGCTCTGCCCTTTCAACGCGGTTAAACCGTAACCTTTTTATTTTGATGAAGGGAGCTATGGGTTTTGAACAGTTATTGCGGCGGTTCACACGTATCCGTGCGACCTTCAGGGAGTCTTGCTCGAATTTCTTTGAGCAAGGGCGGAAGGATTTCTCTGTAGTCCCCCACTACGGCCACATCCGAAACTTCGAATATGGCTGCATTGGGATTTGTATTGACGGACACAATGCACTCGGATTCATCCATGCCGACCACGTGGTGGGACATCCCTGAAATCCCGATACCCATGTAAAGGCGAGGTTTCACAGTTTTACCGCTTTGTCCGATCATCCGGCTCTCCGGCACCCAGCCCTCATCCACCGGCGGTCGTGTGGCGCCGACAGCGCCACATAACAGGGCGGCCAAATCTTGCAAAATGGTCCAGCCGTCCGGGTTGCCGATTCCCCAGCCCCCGGCCACCACCACATCCGCCTTTTCCAGCGGCATCTCTTCGGGTTCCTCGATATGGACCTCCAAAACTTTGGGACCGGACCCTTGAAAATCTTCTCTCACATCCAAATGAATACATTCACCGGACCGCTTCGTGGGTACGAGTTTCTTCATGACTCCCGACATAACCGTGGCCATCTGGGGACGGTGCAGCGGACACCGAATCGTTGCCACCACCCCCCCACCCCATCCCGGTACCATCTGAAGCAGTTTTCCCTCTGTATCCAGTCGCAAGTCCATGCAATGAGCGGAAAGACCGGTGTTGAGCCGGGCCGCAAGGCGGGGGGCCAGTTCAATCCCCATACGGGTCGCTCCGAACAACAGAATATCCGGATCATAGGTTTTACAGGCCTGAGCCAGAACCGATGTGTACGGCAATAGTCGATAGGGTTCCAGAGCAGAACTGTCGGCCAGCAGAACCGTGTCCGCACCCCGGGCGATCAGGTCTTCCGAATGTGCGGAAATATCCCGGCCCAAAACAAAAGCGCTGACCGTTCCTTTAGAAACCTCTATCAGCTCACGCGCTTTCCCGAGAAGTTCCAGACCCACGTCGTGAAGCACACCGCCCCGCTGTTCGATGAATACACCAACATGTTGCCTTTTCATGGTTTGATTCCTTTTTCAGATAATCCCCAGTTGATGAATTTTATCGGCCAGCTGCCGGGCAATTTCTTCTGGGTTTCCGGTTAAGCGGATGCCTTTCCTCTGTTTTGACTGCAGCAAAAGATCCGCCATTTGGGTGGGAGAACCCTTTAGACCGATGAGGGTTTCGTCGATATTTAAATTTGCGTTGTCCCAGGTTTGGATTTCCCGTTTTTCGGCCGCCAGTATCTCCATAAAAGAGATATATCGCGGTTTATTGGCATCTTTTGTAAAAGAGAGAAGCAACGGCGGCTTGGCTTCAAGCTTGACCGTTCCCTGCTCAATCTTCTGTGTCAGCAGTAGACTTTGGGTGTTCGGGATCTCCATGTCACAAACATGCATAACATTGGGAATATCGAGAAATTCGGCTACCTGGGAAGGAACCTGAGCCGTGGAGCCATCCAGTGTAAAATTACCACAAAAGATCAGGTCAAATTCTCCGATGTTTCGAATGCCTTGGGCCAATATACGAGAAGTGGCCAGGGTATCGGATCCGGCAAAGGCCTTATCCGAAAGCAACACCGCCCGGTCCGCCCCCATGGCCAGAACTTCGCGCAACACAGGATGCGCATCAGAGGGAGCCATGGACAACAGAACAACTTCAGCGCCGAAAAGGTCCTTCATCTCCAGGGCTGCTTCAACGGCATGTTTGTCCAACGGATTGATGATGCTGGGAATCCCTTCCCGGATCAGGGTCTTGGATACGGGATCCATTTGGAGCCGGTCCCATGCCTTTGGGTCCGGAACCGGCTTTACACAGACAATCATACGTTTCATGGAACATTCACCTATTTTTTCTTTCTGTAAGGCGCCAGTGCAGCTCTCGCCAACACGACTTTGCCGATTTGTCCGGTTCCGCCGGCGGGCACCGTCACCACGGCATCCCTCAATAGTCGCTGAACTTTGTATTCCTGCAAAATGCCGTAAGAACCGTGAATTTCAACCGCTTTAAGTGCGCAACGAACCGCGGCATCGCAAGTGTAGGATTTGGCCATGGCATTTTCGTTGTCACAGCGCATATTCTGGTCTTTCATCCAGCTTGCCCGGTAGCAGAGCAGCCGACAGATATCCAGTTCCGTATAGATCTCCGCCAGATAAAAACTGATGGCCTGAAGGGAACTGATGGGTTTTCCATAAAGCACCCGTTCACTGGCAAATTTCGCGGCTTCTTCGAGGCATGCATTGATAATACCCAGTGCTGTGGCTGCCATACCGGGTCTTCCGGACTCGCTGACAGTTTTTAACGCCACAGCCAGACCACCGCCTTCCTGCCCCAAAATATTTTCCTTAGGGATTTCGCAGTTGTCAAACACCAGTTCTCCGGTGTTGGAGCCTCGAAGTCCGATTTTGTGCTCAACCCGACCGGTCTTTGCGCCGGGGTGATTCTTTTCAACAATAAACGCAGACAGGCCCTTGGCGCCTTCGGCGGTTTTCGCCATGACGATCCAGAAATCGGACGTGTGCGAATTGGTGATAAAACATTTCCGGCCGTTGAGAATCCATTTGTCCCCTTTCAGTTCCGCGGTTGCCTGCATTCCCACGACATCGGATCCTCCCGAAGGTTCGGTAACCGCCACAACGCCCATGGTTTCACCTTTGGCCAACGGCGGTATATATTTTTGTTTCTGTTCATCGGTTCCGAAATCATTCAGCGCGGCAATGGCCATATGGTGAACCTGCATGGCCATGGGAATCGCCGCACACACCCGACCCAGCTCTTCCAGGGCAATGGTTCTGGCCAGATAACCGAGTCCCACCCCTCCGTATTCCGGCGGCGCAATGATTCCGGTTATTCCCAATCTGGCCATGGGCTCCAGCAGCTCTATGGGAAATTCCCCGGTTTTTTCCATGGCTTCAATCTTGGGTGGTATTTCAGCCTCGGCGAACTCCCTGACTGATTTTCTCAAAAGCTCTTCTCTTTCAGACAGTAAAAAATCCATACCTCTACCTCCTTTTCATTTAAGACCCATCGTTTTCCTTTTGTTAAATTCATAAAATATTAAAAGTTAATGAACTCGTAAAAAGTCCGATTTAGACGGTTTCGTAAAAAGTTCAAATTCAAGGCGTGCAAATTTTGTAATCATGAGGCGTACTTGGCGTACGTTGAATGATTGCGAAATGCAGCACAACGCAGAAGTTGGACTTTTCACGAAACCGTCAAAAGTTATATTTTCAACACACCCTGTAAAAACGTCTTTTATTTTACAATCATGTCCAAATATTCTGTCAGGGCACGGATGTTCCGATCCAACGTGGTCGCTGATTTGTCTGAAATATACGTGACACTGGCACCCAGAATACCCGAAAAAATCATCTCGGCAACCCGCTGTGTGTCAACACCATCTTTTAAATTTCCGGCAGTTTGTTCCTGATCCAGCAACCGTTTCAACATACCCTTGAACCTCAAAAACCCCTGGTTCATCTCCCGGGCCAAATGGGGACGCTGGTCGTTTAATTCCACAGCCAGAGTAACAAAAATACAGCCGCCGGGAAAATTTTCCGAATCCGCCAGGTAGCGGTCACGGTAATTTTCAAGAAGCTTTTTAATTTTTTCGACGGGCCGTTCCAGTTCCTTTACGCCGTCAAGATTTCTTTGCC